>Ga0126342_10012813_pt1 | contig 14916 bp, 11 predicted proteins | sample Cyp1metagenome_FD_92528 | JGI IMG/M metagenome (GOLD analysis project Ga0126342, IMG submission 92528) | Coral microbial communities from Lord Howe Island, Old Settlement Bay, Australia - Cyphastrea 1 metagenome | ecosystem: Host-associated > Invertebrates > Cnidaria > Coral ...
AATGTAATGCAATGTAATGCAATGCAATGCAATGTAATGTAATGTATGTATACCCTAGAGTATACGTACCTTTATATCCATGATATGATATGATGATGATCATCATCATAATCATGATCATATATATATATAATTATATACCCGTATATTATATATATATATCCCGATAGGTAAATATCCCATACAAAATCCAGTATCCCATACCAAATCCTGTATATTTTTATCCAACATATATCCATTAAATATCATTGAATCATTAATGTGTCGTTTTCCCTATACATGCCGCAATCTGGGATAATATGGGATTAAATATGCTATGGTATGCAACATCCATGATAATTGCATTCATGTTACATCCGTAGTATCCATATAAAATCATATAACTATGTATCCATACTTATCCCGGTTGAATCCACATCAATATCATATGATATCCCATTCAACGATAGTGAATACCATACAATGGTTTGTTGCATTATCGTATCAACATCCATCATAATCCCATTATTACTGGTTGGTGGTTTCAACCCCTCTGAAAAATATGAAAGCCAGTTGGGATGATTATTCCCAAGATATGGAAAAATGAAACTCATGTTCCAAACCATCAACCAGATTATATACAGTACTATTATCCCATGTATACCCTCTGGTAAACCAACATAACTATGGAAAATCACCATTTGCAATAGGTAAATCAACTATTATTTTGGGCAATTTTCTATAGCAACATGTTAAATTACCAGAAGGTATGTATTTTTATATGTCAATCTATTGCATCCCACTGGCGCCTCACAGCCTCCAAGTGAGCAGCTGCGCGGCGCAGGGGCCAGTGCCGAGGGGCCTCGAAAAAAAAACAACGATGATTTCAACGCTTAAATGGGGAGTTTGCAAGGAAAACTTGGAGCTTTAAACCCAACATTTGGATCAGCTACGAAACTTTCAGGATTACATGGGATTACCAAGAAAATCTGGACTGTCTCGCGGAAAAGGGCAGGAGTTTAACTACGAAAATTGGGAGTCAACTGGTTAACCCCCGGGATTTTAGCCAAAGATTGGATTTACAGTTGGGTTTCCCCAGAAGTTGGAGATTTGATTCCTGAAAATTGACAGGAGTTATATAACTGGCAACAATGACCATTTCATCCTTGAAAGTTGGAATTTGATGATTGAAAAAATTGGATTTTCCTGTTGAATGCTCTCTGGGAATCTGACCCTGCTAGGTGGAACGCAATGAACATGTCTATCCGGACGGCTTCTCGAAAATGGACGGAATTTCCAGCCATGTTCTTTGATTACCAACTAGCAAGTCATCCTGGAGTTGCAACACATGTCCAGTTTGATTTAGACATGTTGAGGTATCGAAGTATGATTTGCCTCTGGATGGATGCCAGGATGGGTACATGGTACGGTATTGTGAATCACGAATTTCCGCTTACAGACTTGTGGAGGAAAGTCCGATGAAAAATTATGAATGGCACCTACTCTTGTGGGTGAAATACAATGATTCAAAACTGGATATCCAAACGCGGGATGAGTAAATCCGACCCACGCCCATATTAGCATAAAACCCAACAAAGCACTATCAAAGCTTCACGGCTACGGGTGTACCCTGTACAATGAACCCTTTCCCACCTTCTCTAACTTGCCTTTTGGGTTACCATTTACTCGGCAAAACCATGCCACTCGGACCATCTCCAAGTCGTGTGAGCATCAGCATCTGGGAGTCGTGCAGGTGTATACAACTGCCGCACATCCAGTGGACTGCGCCGGAGCAAGGACCTTGAACGATGGACCAAGGCTAGGATGGAAAGCTTCGCAACGAAATGTCGTGGTCGTGTTCCGAGCATGTCCTGATCAGTGTTCTACAATTAAAGTTATGGTAGTTGTATGTAGTTATAAGTTATAGCAAGAACAAGAATCTACGACACATTTCTTGGAGATTTTCTTGGTATGGAAGGTTTAATACAGGGAAAATACATATATATATATATGTCCATATTCCATATCATATCATATACTATATATTATATATACATATATATCAAAGAAAATCATATCATATAGTTACTTAGTTATATACAATAAAATAATATATATATACATATATCATATAACAATATATAATCATATAAGATAATAGTTTAATCTGAACTGCCCAAAAAAATCCTGTTGGGTAAGTCATGTCTCGGTTTTCCGGCGCAGGCAAGCCATCACGAAGGTTGCAAAGGCCCAGGGCTTGAGCCATGACCACCTGGCAGGTTCTCCAGTCGAAGTATGGCATTTACCCTCAAAAATTTCACGTAGCTACGGAAAATCACCATTTTTTGTAGGGAAATCAACTATATATATATATTTTTTTGGGGGGGGGTGGCATTTTCAATAGCTATGTTACAGTAAATTACCAAAAGGATCCAAAAGGTATGTATTTCTTATGTGAAAACATATATTGTCTTAGATGTAATTAGCAAGTTTAAAATGGTTGAACTTGGGAAACAATGCGAATGGGTTCAAAATTTAAAATTAATCAGTTGAAAATTCGGGAAGCTCCATAGGGAAACTCTGCGTCCTTACCGTAGTTTCAACATGTTTCAACTCATCCCAAACCGGTCACTCAGACTTTACCCTCTGGTAAACGTTTACATAACTATGGAAAAGCACCATTCTTAATGGGTAAACCAACTACAAATGGCCATTTTCAATAGCTATGTTAGTTTACCAGACTTTATCCTCCCCTGGCATGGCAAAAACATAGAAACCGAGATGAATTGCTTGAGATCTCTTGCTACACCCTGCCTCAGCAGAATCCACTTCGGAACGCCAAACCACCCGGCCACAATGCAACTCGCATAGTGAGACCTGGGCCCCAGGGTCCCAGGGCACGCTTTGATTTCATAGATCACCGCTGGAGATGAAGAGCATCACATGGAAGAAGGATCGAAAGTCATGTAACGATGGCAACAAGGGCTGAAACACACAACAAATCAAAGAAATGAACATCCACCACATGGAGGTTTCCTGAAATAGGGGTCCCCCAACTCATCCAAGTCAGTAGACCATGACTCAGATTGAAACATATTGTTTCACAACATTTCACAACCATCACTTAACCAGGCTCTCCAGCGGCTGCACCCCAGATGTCGGAACGATGTCCAATGGGAAGGCGCAAGGTCATTTCGGGTGACCACTTCCCCAGGTGACCAGCACCGCCCTCGGCCAAGGCCCTGGCGGGATGCTTGACATATTGGTGGGATGATCTGCCAGCCAAGGCTTACAGGGATAGTTGAGATAGAACCAATACCCATAGGATCCATGTATGGTATATATGCTAACATTGGGGGTATATTGATGGGATCCATGTTACCATATATATAGCATACATGGATCCTGTGGGATATGAACCAATTATGTGCTGATGATTTCGGATTTGGTGTTTCGTTGAATTGCGCGCTGCCCCACACCCATTGGGCTTGCGCCCAGAAGCTTAGAGCCTGTCGTGCACCATCCGAAGTGAGGGGGAAAAATACGGTGATTACTTTGAGATACTTTGGGTGTCATTAAACATGAGGGATTTGACCGGCAAAAAGTAGGATTTGAGGGGCTTTTAGGACAGCAATGATTGTGAATTCTAAAGCACCAATAAATGGACGTAGACCCCGCAATGGCAATTCTAAAGGGAAAGATGATGGTGATGGTGGTGGTGGTGATGATGATGATGAGCACAGAATCCATTGATCAAACATCCTGGCTGCGTGATCTACCCTCTGGTACTTTGCGATAGCCATGGAAAACCGCCCATTCATAGATGGTTTACCTATTAAACATGGTGATTTTCCATGGCTATGTTAAATAACCATATGGTATATTCATATGGTATATATGAAATGGCAATTCTTCAATAGCTTTTTCAATAATATGTAAAATTACCAAAAGGGTATACAGCTATACCAATCACGTACCTATGCCCTTGCACTCACGAAGCACCCACGACGTGTCACGACGTCTCCCCCCGCCCGTTCCGCCCGTTGCCCGGCCAGTTAAGTCCAGTTTTTTCTCGTTGGTCGATGCCTCGCCAAGAAAATTGGAGAGGAAATGGTTGCCTTCCCAAGTTGAAATGGGTGCTGGTGAATATATGTTAATATGATATAATATGATATAATATGATCTAATATGATAATATGGCTGTGTCCAAACACTTGCAACTGTTCCCTATGGGAACTGATATGAAAATGATGATTGACACTGTGGATTTGGGATAAACCCATTCATCAACTGTGGGAAGCAACAAGGCTACATCAAAGTTGGGGCTGCCCAATGTTATGCCAAATGTATGGATTGTCCAAATATTGGTACGTTTCCCAGCACCCAAAAAATTGTTTTTTGGGTGGATCATCATTTTCCCTAAGAAAAAAAAACATACTTTTGTAGGTATTCAACTTCTTTTTCTTAGACCCAGTCAGACCCATAGGGAAATATGATCCACCCTTGCTGGTCCTTAAAACATAGACCCCTCACAGGTCTCCACAGACCGCGACCCCCCAAAAGGTGACTGAGAAATCCCTGCGTGCGCATCCAAAGTCCACGATTTTCACCTAAGACAGCGCTGCTTTAGGGGTGCCTGGTCTGGCTTTATCCGGATAAAGTATGGCAATAGAGAAAGGAACTATTTCAGCTATTAGATATTTAGAGAGTTAAACTATGGTTGAACTATATGGATGAACTATAGTTAAACTATGAGATTTCAGCTATTTTCAAACAAACCCAGTTCCAAAACAAGACACATATACAACGACATGACATAGAAACGAATCCGACACATGAAGAGAATAAAGCTCGATGGATTGCTCACTAAACTTCGGCGTAGCCATGTTTCATGCAATTGATTGCAGTCTGACGTTTCATTCTACCTGATTATTCAGCTTGTCTAGCACGCATGGTTGTTTCCATGTTGGAGTGCTATTATTGCTTCACTCAAAACACAATCACAAACGGGATCAAAAAGGAAAGAACTAGCAATATTGTGGGAGACAATAAAATAATCAAACGGAAAAGAATAATATACTTGGACATTGGACCCTTGATCGCTGTCTTTTTTCTGCGACTTAGAAATCTGAAGCACTTGAAAAAAATGCGCGCCGGAATCCTGACTCTGCATCACTTAGAAATGCAAGGCAAGTGCAAAAAAAATGCAAGCACTCAAAAAGACAAGGCCAACCTGGTGTCACGTCAAGACCGCTTAGATTTGTTTTCTGATTCTATGTTTCACTTAGAAAATCTGGATCACTGACCGAAATCTGCGCTCTCGGACGCTCTAGGTAAAGAAATATACGTAGAAATCAATCAAAACCACAAAATGCATAAAATCAAGGTTCGAGAAGAACTATAAGAACACTGGAAAAAAAACAGCTTTGATACGATTTGATCATATGTTCGAATGCTTTGGCTTTAAGGAAAACAACAACATTCAGCCGCAGGTCCTCCGCGCCAAGCGGCTCTGGGTCCTCCATCCTGGTTTGGTGATTCGACCCTTGTCACCCTCCGGGAGGGGCAGTCAACACAGCATACAATGTACAGCTACAATGGGATTTAATGGGATTTTATGATGGTTTAATGGGATTTAATGGGATTTAATGGGATTTAATGGGATTTAATGGGATTTTATGATGGTTTAATGGGATTTAATGGGATTTAAAAGGATTTACCCTCTGGCAAAAACATACAAAAAACTGATGGGAAAGATCCACCATGCTATTAATGGGTAAAAAAAACTATTTCAACTATATCTTTCAACATGGGAGGAGTATCAATTATCAATGGAGGCCCTTGTAATCCCTTGTATCTGGTTGGTGGTGCAATAACCATCTTGAAAAATATGAGTTCGACAATGGGAAGGATGACATCCCATATATTATGGAAAATAACAAATGTTCCAAACCACCACCAGGTAATCAACATGTAATCAACATGAATGATATTGAATGATATTGATTGATTGATATTGATTGATATTGATTGATATTGATTGATATTGATTGATATTGATTGATATTGATTGATATTGATTTATATTGAATGATTGGGATTTGTACTTAACTTGTTAGAATTTGGAATTGTAGAACCGGTTTTAAGTGTAAGTCACACATGACACTGTCTGAAGCCATACAGATCCAAAACACTCATGTCTTGGTACCTTATACTTGTTTCTGCTGCCCACACAATTCTTGCTGGAAACGAATCTTGTTGGAAACCTGCTCTTCCTGACATTACACTCCAAGCTTTGATACTTCATCCATGTTAATCCCTTATTGTTTGTGTGCCACCATCAACGTCCAAACCCACCTACCCACCTTCGTCCAGATCAAGTTGTCAGGCTTGATGTCGTTGTGGACGATGCCCGCCTTGTCTAACAGCATCAAACCTGCAGTGGCGGCACAGCAAACTACCATGTCCAGTGAGCACAAGAAAGTTTCGCCCTGCCTGAGAGAACGCCAAATGCCACCAAACGCAGGTTCCTCAGTGCATCTGGAAACTTCAAGTTGGCTCAAGTTGAGCCATGGGATTACTGTTGGATTCATTCTGCGGATCTGCATCTATCAATATGACCCGGTTGGTGGTTGACCTACCCCTCTGAAAAATATGACAGTCAATGGGAAGGATGACATCCCATATATTATGGAAAACCAAAAATGTTCCAAACCACCAACCAGTGACTAGTTCTTTCTGGCAGTGTTTTCTGGCGTTGACCGCACATACTTGGGGCAAAAAGGTCAGCAAAAGGCACAACAAATCCTAGTTGAACCGAGAGGCGCGAGATCGTGGAAGAAAGCCGGATTTTCAGTGGCCAGCACTGAGCAGTTCTTCCCCTGCGGTGGTGAAGACTTCCCAAATCCTTTTAGCTTCCTAACTTCCTGACCTAAATTCATCGCATCTCACGAGCTTCAAACACATAAGTCACAAAAGTCATTTCAGTTGCAGGTAGCTTTCGCAGTTTTCAGTTTCCGGTGCCTCCAACATGCTCTCCACGGTGTACCCGACCTGAGGAACTCTCTAGCCATCCATGAAACAACACGAGTACTGTACTGGATCTCTCTGGTAGATTTTAAACATCACCTGAAAATCAAAACTTATGAATTACATCAGTAATTCGTACATAGTAATTCATAGATGATGTATATAAATTATCTTTTGTGAATTACTATGTACGAATTACTGTATTAAATCTTAGTAGGTAAATCATCCATGAATGGACCAAATTGTCCTTTAAATTACCAGTGACCACTAGGCCCCCCTGCGAGGTCAAAGAAGGCGTCCTGCAAGACTGGGAAGAAACGGCCGCCTAGGCGCGATCCGAAGGCATCCGAAGGCATCCCTACGTCCTAATGAAACCAGAATTTATAGGATTAGAATGGATGGCCTATAACTATATAGGATCTAGGGATACATATTTAACTATCAGGATATCTTCTAGTTTCCTAATGAAACCAGAAATCAGACCTAATGAAACCAGATTAGAATGGATTAGATATCCTGATAGATCTGATAGATGATGAATGGCCTATAACATCCTATAACTATATCGGTGATAAAACCCGATTCCGAATCCCAATTTTATTGATAAGGGGATAACACTATATCAGTGATAAAACTATATCGGTGATAAAACTCGATTCTGAATCACAATATTATAACTATATAGACTATATCGGTGATAAAACTATATCGGTGATAAATATCTTGATGGCTGAATTCATTACCTAAATTACTATTATCATTCATTATCCTATAAATCTCGAGCCAATTTTTGGAACGCATCCCTTCGAAACTTTTCGTGCAACTGCTGTGCCCACCAGCTGGGGCACTCGCCTCGGTCAACCTCATGCAATCTTTGGGCCACCACAAAGAAATCAGCCAAGGCCTGCTATGCTGGAACTGTTTGGGGTTGGTTGTCCTGTGGATCAAATCAAGGTTTCAGATACTCCGATATGTTTGTGGGCACTAATGCTGTGGATACTAGTACCCAAAGAACAACGTATCCAAAGATGGACTTTTTGCATGACGGACATGGGGAACATGGGGACCATCCACGGAGATAACCTGGCCCTTGTGTCAGCTACCCTACCTTAAAGGTCGTGACCGCAATGGCCCATGGATGGACTTGTCAAACATAAACCATATATAACTTGGATGATCATGTCGGGTCCAAAAGATGTCCCATTTTGGAACCCCCCAAACTTGATATTTTCCAAAATCCGTTTGATGCTAAATGATCCACCTTTTTCTTCAGTGTTTTTTTTTCACATTTACCCTCTGGTAAACGAGCATAACTATGGAAAGATCCACCATGCTATCAATGGGTAAATCCACTATTTCAATGGCCATTTTCAAGTTCGCAAATTGTTAGTTTACCAGAGGGTATATCCCCATATATCATCATAATATCACTATGAATCATAATAATCACCATTAATCACCATATAATCACTATATAATCACTATGTTACTTTACCAGAGGGTAATCATCTGATGATCAAACATCGGACCGGCTTCTGCCGCAGGGTACCATCACCCGGCGCCTCGATTGGAAGGTTCCGATGTCGCTTGATACAGACCTGTGGCGTCCCGTTGTTTCTGTTGTTTCTTGGTTTGATCGTACACAAGGTGGTACCCCCCCAGTTATAAATAGATTAGAATCACCATTAAGAATAGATATATCACCTATAATATCACCTATAAAACATAGTGAAATTGGACTTAAAAACCAACTTAGCTAACTATGTGGCACCACCTTGTAGGGAACTCGTCCAAGTTTCGGTAAATCTTGCAGTCATAGTACATGTTCTGAAAAGTGCAACAAGAGAATAGAATCTTCTATTGGTACAAGTTCTTGGGACTGATTGTTCCAAAGATTTTTTTTTTTTTGAAACTTCTATTGGCACAATCTTTAGTGTCCAAGTTCTCTGGTCCAGTCATTCTATGTTCTGTTCGAAGCAATTTCTTCGTACGCCATGTGTTGGGCTCAGTCACTGGCGAATTCGAGTTGCACCGGTCTGTTGATGATGGTCACGCATCGAAATTCCACAGTTTTGGGAAGCCTCAAAAAGAAATAGAAGGAGAACTTGAGTTTGACAGGATTTTGGAAGGACCTTAGGTTTTTGTTTTCATCTTTTTGTTGGGTTGCAAAAAATCAGGCTATATCTGATCTTTAGCTTTTTCACCATGGGCTGGGAAACATTGAAATTCATCAGCTATGATGCCGTGCCGCATGGTCGAAGCGTGTGAAAAACAAGAAACTCATAAACAGTAAACTCTGAGGAATCATCACAGCATTTTGCCAGTAAGGCAATTGTTCTTATCATATGGTTTGCAATTATATACTCTCCTGTAAAGATAGCTGTGGCAAGGCCACCATGAGCAAAAGGATCATATTCCGAACGGGAAAACGTGGCAAAACCGGAGTTTTCTCCACATCTTTTGGTACAAGGTGGTGCCCCATAGTTAGCTAAGTTGATGCAAATAAGTCCAATTTCACTATGGTTTATAGGTCTCATATATATATAATATATATATATATAGATAGATAGATAGATAGATGGATAGATAGATAGATAGATAGATAAATAGATAGATAGATAGATAGATAGATCTATTGTTAATGGGATTATAGCCTATAACTGGGGGGGGCACCACCACCTTTACCCCATTTTCAACCCTGGAACTTCGGACCAGGGCCTGGCGATGTTCCTTCTGATCCTCAGCCAGATAGGCCTGACGACAACGAAAAGGCGAGGCGAAAAGGCGAGGCGAAAAGGCGAGGTATCGAAAAAAACGACCTGGGAACATGGATTTTAATGAGATTTTAATGGGATTTTAATGGATTTTAATGGGATTTTAATGGATTTTAATGGGATTTTAATGGGATTTCAATGGGATTTTAATGGGATTTTAATGGATTTTACTGGGATTTCAATGGGATTTTAATGGATTTTATGGTGATCAATAGGGATTAATGGAACTTACCGTCTGGTAATTTGTTACAGTGTTACAGTTTGCGAACTTGAAAATGGCCATTTAGTTTGTTGATTTACCCATTGGCCATATTTCTGGTGATTTTCCATTGCGAACGTTAGTTTACCAAAGGGTATTGGTTTGGTATTCATGGGGATATTCATGGAAAACTGCAACCCAGGACATATAGGACTGTCAGGGGAAAAAACAAATATTGGTCTTCATTACAAGGTGGTGCCCCCCCAGTTATAAATAGCCTATAAGCCCCATTAACAATAGATATATCACCTATAAACCATAGTTGTTGGACTTATAAACCAACTTAGCTAACTCTGGGGCACCTCCTTGTAGGATTACCAGTTCGTGAATTATCATAGTTATCAATGTAGAAAGGGCAGTATAACATAGTATACAACCCCCGAACAAATCATCAACCAACTATCAGTTATCACGTATACCCCCATATTCTTGATGGCTAAAACCCCTGAAAGTGATGGTTAAATGCCCACTAAATTCCCAATCATCAACCTACTGTTGTTTGTCATTACAGAAATAAATGCCAATCTAGCTTCAAAGAAACATGGAATGATGATAAATACCATGAATTACCTCTAGATGTGGAAAAACACATCCCAACTTCTCTAGCAAACCAACTTCCAACCACCCAACCAACGTCCGTCCCAACCAACCGTCCTTGGTAAAATGCCCTTCTCCAACCAAGCGCACCATGCGATACCTCTCTTCGGGAAACATATGGGTTTCCCACACCACCGCAACCATGTTTCTTTGGTACCAAGAAACTATGTACCCCATGGGCATCCCTTAAGAATCCAAAAAAATCCATTGCTTCATGGTGTTTTTCATGGGTTTTTCCAAATCTATAAGGCCAAGGTGGAAAGCACCGGTTTCCAGCGAACCCCATCCTGGTGAAAGCCGTGTGTTCAAAACGCTGGACGGGACATCACTGTTTTTCACAGCCCATATTTCATGGTTGGTGGTTGACCAACACCAACGAGAAATATTAGAGTTCGTCAGTTGGGATTATGACAATCCAAATATGATGGGAAAGTCATATATTATTCCATGGTTCCAAACCACCAGCAACCAGTTTCATGGGAAACACACATGGAAAAATACGGAAAAAGCCCATGTTTTCCGGTGAAGATTCTCCCCATTTCTCCCTGTGAGATGTGAAAACACCGCCTCTGAGCCAGGACTTCTCCACTCGCCAGGCCTCTAAAAAGGCGAGGCCATTTTCTGAGAATATGGATCTAACAGGGATTTCCATAGGGATTTAATAAGGTGTGTATAATGTATAATGGGATATATCTGGCTGAATTGTAGTAATTCACTATATAATCTGAAAAAAAGTGAGAAAACATGCCATTTGGGGATGATTCCCCTAACGAATTATCATGATTCATCGACATGGATTAATATGGGCATGAAACACAATCCTAATCAACGAGCAATACTTTATTGACCCACCAATTCAGTCGGATATGATATCCCCACTAGTGCTTTGATCCCTGTTGATTATGACAAGCATATAAACATATAACAAACACGATACTCCCGTTACCGCACGTCACTCTCATTCACCACTAATCTACAAGCACCAAGTATCAACCAACCATCCAACCATAGCCAATCCTAGACACGTTTCAGTTTTAGACTAATTGAAGATATCTGGAAAGTTCAAACAGAATTCCTATCAACATATGACAATATTCTAAACAAACCAACTATTTTTCCCATTTTGATAGTGATGATATGGGATGATATATGTATGTATATATAATTATATATATATATATATAGAATCATATATATATAATTATATATGTATATATATCCCTAGCTTAAAAAATGGGACATGTAGCCACGATCCTTGTTGGCTCATCTGCTCTCGCGCATGCCCACCTCGAGCAGCAGCAAAATTCACGAAGCTGAAGGAACTTCGTAGCCCACGTGCTATTGAAACGGAGGTTTCGTCACCGGGGATCCCCAATAGCTGGATAGTTTACGATAGTTTATAGTGGAAATTAGTGGAAAATCCATCTATAAATGGATGATTTTTTTGGGAACCCCCATGGATTGGAAACCTCCAAATGTCATGAAATGAACTTGTCACCTAAACGCAAGTGAACAAAATTAGACATATATACATACACAGTATATGTGACATACACTACTTAGAAAGATTGATCAAAACAAATTTCCCCCCTCTGGGTTCCACGCCGCACACATCTCGTCGCACTCGAATGGACAGCTTCGTCCAGACTTCTGGCCGTGGAAATCCATGGCTTTTGGGAAACATTAACTATCCTCTGGTAATTTAACATAGCTATTGAAAATCACCATTTATAGTGAGTTTTCCCATTAAAACTGGTGATTTTCTATAGCTATGTTAGTTTACCAGAGGGTACACATCATGAACTTGTCATGGATTTTTGAGGTTTTTTTGTGGTTCTTCTGTGGTTTTCAGACGGGTTTTCCATAGATCAAAAAATCCGACCCAACTCAACCAACCATTGGTGGACATGAGGAGAGAGTCAACGGCCGTTTTGGGCGGCCCTGAATCACACAACACACACCAACTGGGCCTGCGCCAAACCATTTGAATTTGTCTATGTTTGTCTCAAAATATTGGGAACCCTCCCAACCTTCATGGTTTACAATATGGGGGTTTCCATAAATGGAGGTACCTCAAAATGGATGGTTTATAAATGGAAAATCCATCTATAAATGGATGATTTTGGGGGTACCCCTATTTTAGGAAACCTCCATATGTGTATCCCCATTACCATAATTTGGGAAACCACACATTCTCTCGGAACTGGCGGCCTTCCCCATGTTCAACACGGGCGCTGTCCATCTTTGTCTTGGGATGTGCCCAACGTGGCAAGTTCTTGTCTACCTAGACCCTCCATTTGTACCCATAAAAATATGTAGTGCAGGTAAAACAATAATAAACCGTTCCCCAAATCACCAAAAATGGGTGGTAAAAACAATTCCCAAATGGGTGGTTTATTATTGTGTTACCCACATTAATTAGTGGTTTACCCTATAATTTCAGTACTTTTACCAACTGTTTGGGGGATTTGGAGGGTGTAGGTACACCGGTTTCACGGATCGGGTGGAACATAATTTTCCTAATGGGCAATGGGAATGCAAAACCAAAATTTGATGGGCATATCTTGCGGGATATCATATGGGTGATCAGTGAGAACTAACAATATGGGAATACATGGACTTGTCCAAAAAGGCTGGATTTACTCCAAGAAAATATGGCAAGTTCCGACAAAAATGGATCAACGGATGTCCGTGCCGTTGGAGAAGGGTTTGAACTTGGTGCTGCCCAAAACCATCGAAGCCCTCCAGTGTTTTCGACATGAGTGTGGTCCAAAATTCTGTTGCTAGAATTTTGGATTTGCTGAAAGGCTCCAAGAAATCAAAGGAACATTCCAACATTCCATATCCCCCAAGAGTGGATTCTTAAACATATAGGTTGGTTTAACCTTAAGGCTCTAAGGTGATGTTTTATTCTCCTATAGAATAAAACATCACCTTAGAGCCTTAAGGTTAAACCAACCGATGACATAAATGACCAACGGTGAATCCAGCTGGGTTTCAGCCACCATGGGCGGCCAGCCGGGCAAGATCTGCTCGGACCATGCTTCTGCTAAGATGTCCTGTCCGGTGCCGGAATCGGAAGGTCTTAAGGGATCTTGGGGTCAGGAAAATCACCATGCTATTGATGGGTAAATCACAAAAAACTATGGAAAATCACCATGTTTGATGGGTAAATCAACTATTTCGACTGGGCCATTGTCAATAGCTATGTAAACGTTTACCAGAGGGTACTTTCTTTGATCCGAATGATAAAAAGGGCACCGTGGGATTTCTTCCGCGAATTGACCATATATTAAAATACCATTCTGCAAAAATTGGGCCGTTCGCCAAGTACTGCTTGAAGGTTTGAATTTGTGGAAAAAAATCTAGATTGGCCGATGCCCATCGCAGAGGCGACTGGCCTGCCTCAAAGCGCGGGCGGTTTTATGCAAAGGTGCAAAGGCATTGGGTTGGGTTGGGCATGGTACTTGGGCGCGCGCGCAATTAGACAGCGCCGTATCTGTATATATATACTGTATATATATATTTATTCATTTATTTATTTATACTTAAACTTGTTGATTTATTTTACTTATTCATTTATATATATATGTATATATACCTGCAGCCTAAGAGGCTGAAATGTGGGGCTGAAACCAAATAGTAGCATTTTTGGGACTCAAGCTATTTTTTTAATCTGAGCATCAATTCAGGCGAGATTGTCCATTCAAGCTTGAAATGCCATCTTGAGCAAAATTGTAGAACACCCCTCCAGGCGAGAATTTAGAGGCAGGCGAGATTTCCAAGGTCAGGCAGAAAAAAAAGTCTAAACACATGCAGTCTCAAATTCTTCGATCTAGGTATCTGCAAGTCTGGTACTGAAAATCCAGCCTGCTTCATCGTCCTCATGAAAAATTGTGACTTCTTGGTATACAACCAATTTTCAAACAGACCCAGATATCCTATCATTGGCTCCCACAAAATATCACCATTTCAGACGGCCTGAAGCCAACCCCATCCCTCTCCCCATGGGACGCCTCGGACCAAGGTTCGAAGCCCTGGCAAAAACGCAGCGGAAAAAACCAAGAAGACGCGTCCAGTTCACATGGAAACAGTATAATGATTAGGGGGGATAATATGATATAAACATATATATATATATATAAGTTAGCCTAGGGCAATCCCGTCTTTTTACAGACCGCACCCCCTACAATACAATAGATTTTAAAGCGGTCGAAACAAAAAGATGGGATTGCTTTACCTTATAGATAATAACATAATCAACAATAAAATCATAAC
>Ga0126342_10012814_pt1 | contig 14916 bp, 16 predicted proteins | sample Cyp1metagenome_FD_92528 | JGI IMG/M metagenome (GOLD analysis project Ga0126342, IMG submission 92528) | Coral microbial communities from Lord Howe Island, Old Settlement Bay, Australia - Cyphastrea 1 metagenome | ecosystem: Host-associated > Invertebrates > Cnidaria > Coral ...
ATCATCCTAATTAATTAGGATAATTAGGATAATTAGCCTTTCAAAGGCTCTAATTACCTTGAATCTGGGGTTTGCCCAAATGAACCCTGTTTTTCCATCATACAGGTAACCCCCCAAGCAGTAGCCGGTCGGGGTTTGCGAATCCGGGGGTGACATGGAGCAGGATCGTGCTAGCTTTGCTGCTTGTATCATCTTGTATCTAAGGAAGGACTAGACCAAGCATCTCTGAAGAAGGGGATGAGGACGATGAACCAGAAGGCAAGTGGGAAATTGGAGCGACCCAGAGGGGAACATGCATCTGGGGCCATGTGAAGCAGTTGCCATGTCAGCTGCCAGGTTGCCTTGTCTCCAGGCTGCAGTTGAGTTTGTGGCTTGGGCGTCTTTGTTGTCGGTGCAGCAGGTCCTGTATCAAACTACAGGGTTTGAGCCCGCCATCTAAGGACGATGAAAGTGGAGGGCCTCATGTTTGCACTTGGCGAATCCTGTTTGGTGATGCCAGTGATGCCGTGTGTGGTTGCCAACTTTGCCAACTTTCAACCATGGCCTTGCAGGGCCTTGCCTCCCCACAGCTCCAGCTCAGGAATTTGCTGGGACTCCTTGGTGCTGTGCAGCTATATTTTGGCCTGGTGCTGGGCCAGCTGCCATTCATCCTTGGAGTGCCTAGGCATTGATGAACATTGTGAGCGAATTGTGACAGGCCCATGGCTGAACACACACCTCCCCAGTGTTTGTGGGGACCGTGGTTGTAGGGTGTTGTACGGTGTATCAGCAGCCTCCACACCGCAGTGGCAACGTGTCAGTGATGTATAGTCCATACTCATTCCTGTCCAGCAGCGAAAGAGAAGATAGGCAAACGATGCAAGTGTTTGTGTCTTATTATATTTCTATCATGTGCGGTAATAAGGTCTCTACAGACAACGAGGGCAAGGTCGCTGCATTGTTGGAGAACTGCCTGATCCTCGCTGCTGGACTGAAGTTCGTCCTTTGCAATGTACGGTGGGAATCAGGGTAAAACCAGGTTAACACAGTCTGATTTTGGGTGCCCGGGGTTTTGCACAATCTTGACTTACTTTGTGTATTGTATTGATGGTAGTGAGCAACAGTTTCCTCCAGCGTGTGTTATGCTGGTACAGTTGGAGGACTTGAGCCAAGAGGCAATCGTCTCAGGATTAAATTCATGCTGGTTGATTTGCATCTGCTTGTTTATTGTCTGTTACTTCACGTTGCCCTACTTGCCATGATACTCGTATGCATGTATACATGTATATCAGTGTGCTCAGATACCACCTTCCGTGATGTATGCCAAACAAGCTTCCCAGACACATCCCTTCACTTGCACGCTTGACATATCTTCCAAACTCAGAAAAGGCTGCCTTAAAGTCCTAGAGTTCAGCTGTAAAGGTTGAAGAGAAGAGCAGATCACCGAAACAACGCTTGTGAAACAACAAACCGCTCAGCTGGCCTTTGGATTTTCTCAGGGCTGCTGGTTGGTGGAGCGCTTCTGCCTTTCAGATGCGCCGTTGCCAGCCATTCAGAGCGCCATTTGCATAGTGAGCCTTGGCAGACTTGGGATGCTTTGTTCGTGTCCCCAGGTGGTTTCCCAAAACTCTGACCAGTGGTCTGCGGGCACCTACACTAGCCAAATATGGCAAACTTCTTCCGCCATGTTCAGCCTGAGACTGCTTGCTTTGAGGATCGGCCTTGCCTGCACCATCATTGATTGGGCAGGGCCAACGCCCTATGACGATATGCGCTTGGGATTTGCCAGCCAAACAGCAGGTGCCCAGTTGGGACAGTTGCTTGAAACGTGTCTAGCTGTTGGATCAATCCCCTGCTGAGCTCCCTATGCGATGCAGGCTGCGACGGTGGCTTCCGGTCACCCTTCGTTCTGTATGTCAGCGCTTGGATTACTGGGCTGGTCTTTGGCACCTTGCTGCTCTTTTTCGAGGATGCTCTGGCACGGGTCGTTGAAGGGGCATATGATATATTTCAAGGTTCGAACTTCAGTTCAATGTGTTGAAGTTGAGGTTTGGCTAGCATGGATTTTGGAATGTTGCTTTAGATACTTGGATCCTCTCACCTCGCCATTTTTAGAGGAGGGTGCCATCTTTTCCTGTGGCGAGAAACGGCGGTGGACAACCACTGGCCTTCCGATTCGACAGAAAGCTTTGCCGGTGGTCTATGGCTTGGCCACATCAATGTCCTGCGTCCTTTTTGCCACAGGCGTGCGCTGAGCATTTCTGGGAGCTGAGAGGTGTGAGCGGTGTGAGTCCTTTTCGCCTTGAAGTGTCAGAGTTCACGGAAGGGGTATGAGGTGATAATCTGGCAAAGCTTGGGGCCCTGGTCTCACATTGGATTGTTTGATACAACGAACATCTTCCCAAAACCGCGGAGACAGGTTTGAAAGTGCTGAAAACGCCCCAGCCCGAGACACCCAAGACATCCCAAGACCTTGTGACATTGTGATTTGATCGCTGACTTCTCCTAAAAGCTTGGAAGGTTCGGCCAGCAACGACATGAGTTGGGTCACTGCCGGAGTTCTGCTTTTGGTGATCTCAGTGGTGTGCACATGGGATTTTCTCTGGTGCTTGGACATGAACCTGGCCACCTATGGAGCCCTTTTCCATGGAACCTTTGTCTGCAAAAAACGGAAGTTGGAAGACCCTGAATCAGTCGTTGACTGAGAATAGGCAACAAATTCCTTCCCACAAAGGCGACATTTGGGATGGTGCTTGATTTTGGGAGTAAATACCTGCAGTACAGATAGTGATAGTGTACAGGTGTGCATGATTGAAAGTGTAGATGGGCGCTATTCAATTGAAGATGCAGGAGCGCTTGGAAGGTATGATGCCTATGCCAGCCCCATGACATTTCTCAAGCCTCATAGCAGGTAGATGCGCTCCCCCTTTTGGAGTCTTTGCCTTTCCGTTTCCTTGTCCTTCACAGCTTGTTGATTGACGTGTTACGCTTCGTTCTTACTTTGATGTGTGGCTGCCAGGATTCGCTACGGGCTTGCGGGCCATACAAAACCACGCAATCTTCCGTGATCTGCGCTGGGATCCAGCGGATGCTCATGGGATCTTGGTGGTGTACCAGTACCCCGGTCTCCAGATCTTTATGTAGCTTGGCATCGGAAGGGCCGTTTGTCAACAGAAATGCTTGGGTCATGGGTTTCAATGGGTTTCATGGCAAGGGTTGCAGGCTCGGCCATGTTATGTTGTCTTGAAGATGCCTGGAGTCCTCTGTCCCAATGGGATTTGGTCATTTTGGATCCACTGCGTTGCGAGGTTTGGGCTCTTTCTCATGTTCTTGTCCCTCCAGTTTTACCTGTACACCTGCCACTGGAAAGTTCCTTGGCTCCACTTTCCCGCTGGAAAGTGGCAAAAATTTGAGTCGCCTCATGATTGCAATCTGAGGAGTGGAAAAACCCAGTTTCTGACGAACCAGCTGGCTCTACACACGCCTATGATCTCTTAACCATGCCTCACGAGAAGCACAAGGACTTCCTGTCAGGGTTTGGGATAGAAAAATGCCTACAGCAGGTGGGTAGCCAAGGGTTGTGACTCCTTTCAGCGTGCTTAGGCAGACGACGTCTCCTGCACTCTGACAATTGAAGTCATTTTGGCCACTGACTGGTGTGCAGGAGAATAGGCGAAATGCCTTTGAATACAATCTACAAGGCACAGTTGCACATAGCTGACATAGCTGACATAGCTGATGTCATGTTTAGTTCTGCACAACTGATCCCAGTTTCCATGTGAGGCAGCGGTAGCCGTTGGTGGCAGTGGATCCTGCTGCCCCTTTGCATCACTTGCCAGATCATTGGCGTGCACGTCCCCTTGATTTACACAGAATTGTGGCTGCAACTGGAGGAGGTAAGTTACTTCAAGATGCAGGGAACTTTCAAGATCTTCTGACTCAGATTTGGGTTCGGTTAGATACCAAAAATTTGGCTTTGAAGGCTTCGGCCACTCATGAGAAGGTTGCGCAGAGTTGCCCTTGAGTGCATGCAGCACGCGGGATGGCAAAGTGGACGTTATTGGAGCATATTGGAGCTTTTGCACTAGGCTGCCAGATGTTTCCTAGAACTTACTAATTTGCCCCTAGCCGTGTCCCAGGAGTGCGTGCTCCCAACATTGACCTGGTTTCATGATGATCCAGATGGCTACAAGGTCTCTGAAGGAGCCATGGTCAAAGAACCCTCCAGGGTTGATCCATGTGCTTCAGTTGTTCGGGTCTGTTGATTTCCTGTTGTTTTTCCCTCGAGGAGAGTCATACATTGACGTCATACGCTGGCTCTATCAGAGGAAGTTGCCTTGCTCAGCTCTGGATTCTTGGCAGGATTTGACTTTGAAAATCAGTTTTGAAGGGCATAGGGGACACGGTATGGATGGTGGAGATGTGCGGCTGAGGTTGCGGCATACAATGCCATGCTGCTTCCGCCGCTGCAGTTTCTCATGATCCTTGGCTGAGCATGTCTCGCCTGCACTCAGAGCAGAAGCTTCATCTAGGAGGCCTATCGTTTCACCCTACCGCGTGGAAGGGATCTATACTGCTTTTAACATCCTTTAATCTTGTTTCATCTTGTTTCATAAGTTTCATACTTTCCACCCACTAAAGCGAAGTGCAGAAGGGAGGTCGCCAAGTCGCCAAGTCGCCCAGGATTTTTCTGATTCTTCTGCAGCCGCGGTTTCTTCCAGCTGAGCTTTGCCGTTCTATGCAGCGCCTCAGACTCTTACAGTGCCGTTCATAACGGGCATCAAATGGCATCAATCATTGTTGTTAATCGCCTCTGGTGATCCCTGGATGCCACAGATGCCAAGGAATTATGTCATGACCTTGGCACCCATGCGCTTCACACAACCATCCATCATGATGTTGGTCGTGGGGGTAGCCAGCCTTCCCATGGAGAATCAGCACCCAGAGACTTGTCTGATGCCTGGAGCCATCTTGCTGGGTGTTGGTAGGCTGCAGGCGCACAGTTGCGACAAATGGCTTGTGACTGCTGAGGACAACATACAGTATGGTGGACACTTTACCAGTCACTTGGCGCAGATCCGGGACAGTTGGCCAAGTCAAAAGCCAAATGACCCGAGTCTCTAGCGGCAAATGTAAAAGTAAAGCAACCCTTTCGCAGCACTGCGCTCAGGTGGGTATTGGTTCTTTTTGACCTACTGCATCACCAACTTGATCCTCGCATGGTCCGTGCAGCCACCTGAGCTGCCTGACACCCACGAGGTGCGGGACGCCGAAGATACATAGCAGGCATCTGAATATGGCTGTTGGATGGTTGTGTTGTTGCTGTTGTGGTGGTTGCTACCTCAGTCTTCAGGTCGCTCCCAAAAAGATCCGACGAGATCCATTGCTTCAACTGGAGCTGAAGAAGCATTGGCTACTCATCTTGATTTTTTTTGGGTGGTGGTGTGCCTCTGCTTCAAAGGAGCCTGGCTGGTGGTCGCATAGGTTGTGGGTTTTGATTTTCCATCAGTTCAACAGTTCAACATTTCCATCCAAGCTGATGCTTCACTTCCAAAAGCCCAGGCAGATGGAGGATTCCGAGGAGGATTTCGATGAGTCCCTGCAAGGCTCCAAGGCCTCCTTTGCTGCAAGAGCCTCAGGTTGGAGGTGGGGAGTAAAAGATCATGGAAGATCAACAAGTCATGTCACTTCAATCACTTAAATGCGCTTTATACATTGCTTGGGATTTGATGTGATTTTTTTCCCGGATCCACCAACTCAAAGCTGGCTGATGGGTTGAGGTCACTGGTCCTTTGGCAGGAGGTGTGGCCATTGCAACAACTTGCATTTGGCTGGCTTTGACAAATCCCTACCTGGAGTTCGAATTCCGGATAGCAGGCAGCAGGGTATCGATGTTCTGGGAGCTTATATACTGGGCGAGAATGTATATAGATCCAAAAAAATCCAAAAACATGTTCATATTTTTCCATTTAACACGCTATATTTGGGAAGGTTCCAGCATGTTTCACCCCTTGCGAGATGGTGTGGGAATTTCGTTGTCACCAATAGCCGGAAAGAAGGCGTTGGCTGAGGCCCTTAAGGAGGGATCGTTTATATAGTCCCGGCAGGTGTTGTGATCCACAGAGTCACTCCAACTGTTCTGGATCTGTGGTACAGCATCGGCTCTGTAAACCGCTTTCTCATGTGCTACTGCGTGGCAACGTTGACCTTTTGCTGCAAGGTGAGAGAAACACTGCAGGTGGGCACAGGGAAACAATACAAAACTATGTGTCCAACTGAAGGTCTAGCATCCTTGAATCAGTAGTGTGCTTGATGTCATGAGTTGCGAGGGACAGTGACAATTCAGCTTGAACAGGACGCCCATGTCAATCTAGCTTCAATGACCTGTATACCACATCACGAGGGCGTCATGCTTGGTGCTTGCGGTGCACGCCCACTTTCAATGTAAGGATTGTCTTCCCACTGCTTTGGCTGGTTTCTTGGCATAGGCTTCACTCCCTTGTGGTTTGGAAGGGACATTATGCAGGTGAAAGTTGAGTCGAAAAGATGCTTCTCTTGGACAGGTCCCATGTGGATTGGGTCAGGATCAAAGAGAGTCTGCGAACCATTCGAAATGAAATCGCGCAAATGTCTGGACAGAAGGGCCCAAATCAACGTGTGCAGAGGGCTTGGATGGGCTTGGCATCTTGTGCCTCCGAGCATGGAATCTTCCCCCTGAGGTCTTGCTGTGTGTGCGCCTAGCCTCCAAGAGACCTGGGCTCGAGCCCATGCTGCGGCCCTATGTGATGTGCCACATTTGGGCAGCTTCTCTGGTGCCTGGGACCATCTGGGACCTTGAGTGGCGTTCAATCGCAGTGGGTTTGGACAACAGCCTGCAGGATTGACTTTCAACTCTGCTTGATGCGAAGCAGGATAGTGATTCTTTTTCCTTGCCAGGTGCTGATATACTACATAGTGCAGCTTGGCTGGGTTCTCATCTGTCCCTCTTATGTCTTAGAATCGAACAAAATGGCCTTGATTGTTTCTAGCCGAACTTTCACTTGCCCCGATTCCTGATGAGTCCTGATGTGGCTATAAGATGCTATAAGGGTTTTTGTCGTTCACATTTGTGTTGTGCACGGTTCAGGACAGCGCGGAACAAGAACGTCATGGAGGTCTGTGCCAGCTTCCCCAGCGTGCCCATTGCACCTGTTGCCATAGTTTTCATGGGCGCAGGCTGGCCTCAATTTGAACAGAAACATACCTTTCAAAGACCAGTGGCAATGCTCGAGAGACAAAACCGGGGTAACGAAGACGTCCTATCCATAGATATCCATAGGTCCATAGATGCATTCCTGATCATTCTTGTCCGGTCCCAGTTTGCAGCTGATAAAGTTTGGCTATTGCTGCAATTGCTGTTGCTGGCGAGGCACCTTTGCACTGATCCACATGGCCAAAGCATTGCGTCACGACCCGCCAGCCGATACAGCGAGCAACATGCAGCTGCCTATTGGGGGCAAAGCACTGTGGATGGGAGGGTCAGGGGCTCAGCATCAGCTCTTTAGCAGAGCTGCCGGAGTGGAAATGTTTGAGATAGGATGGGCATGTTTTTTTTTTTGGTCTGTGCCTTGATATTTGCAGCTGGACATGCAAAGCAGCAAGCGGATATATTATATTGAACAAGTGATGCCCCCCAGTGGTATTCGGGCTCAAGCAGGGAAAGAGTTAGCTGAAAAGATGCCGAAGTCGAAGAGGGCGAAGGTTGTTTCATTGACCAAAGTCAAGAAGCGGCCAAAGGAGAAGAAGGATGACTTGATTGAGGACATTCGGGAGTCCTGCGAAAAGTTCTCGCGCGTCTTCTTGGTATCTATCGAGAATGAGCGCAATCAGTTCATGCAGGAAGTTCGGAAGCAGCTCCGACCTGGGAAGCTGGTGTGCACCAAGAACAAAGTCATGCAGACAGCCTTGGGTACCAGCCCAGAGAATGAGTGCCAGGACAATATCCACAAGCTCTCTCAGATGATTTCGGGCCACTGCGCCTTACTTTTCACCAACCAGAGTCCAGAGGAGGTGGAAAAGATCTTTGCCGAGTACCGACCAAGTGATTTTGCTCGTAGTGGTTCTAATGCCACAGGCACCGTGACACTATCAAGAGGTACGGATGCCTTGGCTGCATTGCCACACTCCATTGAGGCCCACCTGCGGCAACTAGGGTTGCCAACGGTCCTAAAGGAGGGACAAATCCACCTGCTTGGAGAGCATACAGTGTGCACGGCCGGCAAGGAACTTTCAGCAGATGCAGCACAGGTCTTGAAACTTCTGGACATCAAACAAGCGAACTTTACCTTGACAGTGGAGGCACATTGGCAAAAGAACGGTGACTTTAAAGACTGTTCTGCTTTGGAGGACTAACTGAGCAGCCACCATCTTGAAGTAAGATGTGTGGGAACATTCAGTTCCTGGGCTTTGGCCTTTTTGTGAACGTTCCAACACGCCTTGCTTCTGCTGATTCTTGGTCTATAGTTTTGCTTGTTCATCGGTATCACCAAAGGTTTGAGCGATGCCACTCCGCTGTACAAACCGCCAATTGCTAAGACGCCGCTGCTTCAGCTAGAGCTACTGTGCTGTTTCAGCAGTGCACGTGTCACCCCTGATTTCTAAAGCATAGCAACAGATGTCAGAAAATGGTGCTCGTAAAGCTGCGGGTTGGATGATGGGTATCATGTGGTGAAAAGAAAGGTGCAATATTCTTCTACTTTTCCTGTGACACTAGCTTAGCTCCTCAGCTCTTAATAAGTCGCAGTTCACCCGAGGCCCGCCCTAACAGTACTGACGATTGGTGGCTTGCTATCGACTTGCGGACCTGTTCGGCCTCCCACCCTGCGTAGTCTGCAGGCGGGCAATGATAGAGAAGTGAAGTAGCTCCTAGTTTTCCTCCAGTTGGGACCCGACAACTGAGCAAACGGTCAATCCTAAAGCACTCTTGCTCCAAAGCAGGAATCATTCTGCCCCAATCAGATGTGTACCAAAATAGAGGGCCATGATGGGCCATGATTTTTCTTGTACGAAACAGATCGCAGCTGGGCGCTGGGGATGGGGATGATTGTCGGATGCGGAGCACCTGTGCCGTCAGGATTTGAACGAACAGTTTGTTCAACTTGGGCCCATCCTCAACGAACACCTGTACCAAGATGTGAGCGAATCCTTCGGTTGCTTGGCAAATCTTGGCATTGGTTTAAAACTACACAGGGCTCAGGGGTAGGTCGGGTAGGAGATTTTTGGGGGTTGGCCGAACAGGATGCCGGCAGTGGGTTTAGGATTTTCTGCTATTTCATTTAGCTTAGCTGCACAGCTCGCAGCCAGGTGACTGCAAAGCACTTTGGGAATACAGAGTTGGTCAAGGTGCGAGCTGACTTGTCATATTTTGTATAAACGCAATCTTCACTGCACTTGACTAGCCGATAGTGACCCGAGCTGATAGCTGACATGAAAGCAATGCAGGCGTACTTTCATAAGCATTGGGCACATCGGCATGTGATTGTCCACTTGTTTCCATGCACCAAAAACTACCGATGCAGGAGAAGTTTCTGCTCAGAGCGTTTGGCAGAAAGAGACGTGCTCCGGCACCACTCCCTTGTTTCAGAAGGAAGTGACGATGGGAACAGCACCGCAGAGGCATCGCATCAAGACGATGGTGCTTTGGGCCAAGGCACCAGCTGGTAGTACCTGGTAGGGTATGCCGGGTTGTAAACAGGGGATGCACCTGGTAATGGGCTTCCAATCAAGAGGAAAACTCCATGGAACGGGACATCCCCCATCCGCAGCACCTCTGCAGGGTGTCAACACCTTGGAGGTGGAGCGTGTTCGGGTCCAGCCACCACTGAACCCATTGGTTGCCACACAAGAATGGCACCTGCGACTCGCTTGCAGAAGATGAAGATGCCTGTGATTCAGCTACGGGTCAAAGCTTGCCGTATTAAAGGGATAAAAGGATCCTTTTTCCCATGATGAATGATTTTGGCCTGGTGTTGGCATTTGGTATTTTCTTTCTTTAGTCACATTTGGCATCACAGGAGCAGTTCCCCCTGGTGGTTGATGGTTGGTTATTTGTGATTACGCCATTACGCTAGCTGTTTTCATGGGGATTGCTAACATTGATTGGGACTCCGCACGCACCAAGATATCCAAGATGTATTGGCCTAGCAGCCCAACCTAGCGTGAATGTCTTCCTTTCTGCACGTTTCCCCAGGAATGCATCGGCTGCTTTTGCTGACTTGCATGTCCCGTGGCAGGTTGATAGTGGTTGATGAGAGCTACAGCTTTGGCACTGTAAGGTTGTGAAGGTACAGTTGAAAAGTTGACACGTGCGCGCACTATATGTATATTATAGAATGTACATGATGCCATCATATTATATATGTTAATGTTTGTGCGCATTTATGCCCTCACACTTCCATGGCGTGCGCCACACTTTGTCGTCCTGATCAAAGTGCTGGGGTGGTTCTATGCATTTGAGCCTTTGATTCGGAAGACCGCGCTAAGGTTTTCATGAAGGTCTTCGTTGATGACAAGGAGCATCAGATTGTCAGATACTGCGGGCAGAAATGGCATCAAAGTAGAACAGTGCAGCCATATCCAAACCATGCAGTTGTCGTTGCTTTGCCAACTCTATCTTTTCCCTGTAAGTCAGATTTGGCCCTGGTGAGGAGTGGTATAGTGGCTACATTTGCTGTAACCACCGCTTTCATTTTGCCCTACAAGATCCCCAGCTGCAGCCGGTGCACCGTGAACCAGTGGGACCAGTGGGACCAGTGGGACCAGTGGCACTGAGTGGGACCAGTGGGACCAGTGGGACGAGCCGAAGCTGAGGTGACTGCCCGATGTCAACAACACAAGGGTTTCGAAGCCTTGGACATGAATTTGATGCAGATGGACCAGGCTAGGCTGCTGAATTCGATATATTTCGATATTTTTTTCGATCATTGGAATGATTGGATCAAGTCGACAAAGGCACGCCAGCCCACACACACACACAGATATATATATATATATACACATACTTTTATAATATATACGCATGGTATATACACATTTACACACACAGAGACTGAATTTCACTCGCACATGTTTAATCATCTTAAGTCATTTTAAGTCATTTTCATGTTTGGGACATGTAACGTACAACTGCAGCGCAGGTGACCTTGGCACATGACGCCGCAGTGATCCATGGACCCGCCTGGGCAGCGGTGACCAGTGATGTCGGGAGGCAAGAGATGGTCACCTGGCAGATGGTCGTTGAGGATTTTGAAGTGCTGGGGTATGTTATTGAGTCATACAAAGGATATAAGTGATATGAGTGATATAAGTGATACAAGCTACATTACATGAGTATACATAAGTATTAAACTTTACAATACTTTAATAACTTTACACATTTAAGATTATTGAAAGATAATTCGATGCCCGAGCGACTGAGCGATGTGTGATGAGCTCGGTTTGCACCAAATTACTGTATTACGTTCCTGCCTCGTCACGGTTGTGAAATTTGCTGCCTTCAAAGGCGTTCATTGGACAGGGATGGCATGGCAGGGTACATAAGGAAACACAGATCGTTCACTTCTCGAGAGTGAAGTTTCTAAGCCTCGAAAGGGGGATCTGAATGTCTGAATGATCATGTATGTCATGTGAGATTGCCAAGGTGAAACAGGTGATGGAAGACTTCCTTTCTCTGCACACTGGTCAAGTTCTTTTGCAGACTCTGGGTTTGCAGTTGCAAGATGCTCAACATTTCAGTTGCCTCCATGGAGACTTTGGGGTTTGCCACGCTCAACTAGCCGCCTGGGTTGATCAGCTATTCAATCAGCTGCTCAGGAGCCTCAACCAAAAGGCATCACAAGCCCGTCAGATTGCTGGGGACGTACTTTCAGACGTCGTGCGCCTGAATACAGGCGTGGGATCCTTGTCAGCCTGCAGCCCTTCCATGACTTTAGCCATTGAGTTGTTGGCTTCGTTTACGGTGTTGGGCTGTCCTGCCATAGAGGGGTGGAACACTCTGATCTTCATAATTTTTGAAGCACCATGCAGCAAAGTCACCAGTTTCGAGAGTGGTTATTGAAGAAAATCATGGATAAACCAATGAAAACGATGGAAAACTCGATAAAAACCATTGAAAAAAATCCTGAAACCAGTGGAGCGATTGATGAACAGTGCGAATGAGAGATTTTAGCTACAAAATGCAGCGAATGAGAGATTTTAGCTGCAAAAACCAAGGAAGGGAGCCTGGACGACCCCCCAAAACAAAAATGCAAAAAAAAAGCCAACTTATCTAATTTCGCCCCCCTTGCAATTTCACGATATTTCACGCGCTTGGATTGTTACGACCTTCGCGCAGCCCGCAGGCCAAATTTGTGTCACTGACCCTTGAGTGAAGAGCGCTCAACTCGTCATGACACAGCTGGAAAAAATTGCGTCCAACGAAGACACCTTTTGTATGCATTGAACACGAGCCTGCCAAGTGATTATGACAACATAAATTCATCAGTCCACATCAGGAGATTCTGTGATTAACTTTGGTGCACGTTGCATAGAGCAGCAACCATTTGTGAACACGTCATGACTTTGATGCAGGAAGTTCTGCAGCAGCCTGCAGCAGCACAGAAAAGGGAGCCGAGAGCAGTGTCTTCAGATCGCGGCCCATTTCTGTACAGAATCATAAGAATCAGAGAGCCCCCAGTCTTCGCTGCCCATGGCCGTTTGTCTTTGAAAGAGCGCCAAGGCCCCAACTGAATATTGAATAGCACAACCAATACAGCAGAGACAATCCCATTTAGGTGATAACTAGAGTCTACTAAATGGCAGAGACAATGTCCAAACGAGGCACGTATTTTTCAACCTGCTTTCTACGGCGAGAAGAAATCAGGTCAGCATTGAGCTTAAAGCCTCATTTGCTTGGCACTGTTGCCTGCCTGCAGCATGGCGCGAGCACACCAGCGTAGGTGGCATCTTTGTGTAAGGAGGTGCAGACATGATGGCATGGGCTATGGCACGCTGTAGCTCGTCACTGACACACATCACATAGCCTCACAACTTTTCTAGCAATTCTGTGCGTAGTTGATTCAAAGCTATCCTTAAGATTCCTTAAGAACTTTCCCATCGATGTTCCCCACATTTCACATTCTTGAACTTGCTTGCAATGGCATTCCCCCTATGGATCTCTATAGTCTGCAGGGTCCCCTGAAGACATTGCCTGATGTGCAGGCCCGGCGGATGCCAGCAAGGACTCCAAAGAACTGGAGGCTGGAGTGTAGCAGAGGTAAACCAGCCATGGGGATATCATATCATTAGCATTCATTGGTGAGGATATTCATAGAATTGGATGATGGGAAAATTTACAGGAAAGCCCTATATTTGATGGTAAAAACCATGGTTTCCTGTAATTTTTCCCTTAAACCAATCCAATGAGATATTGGGAACTAGATGGGAATAGATTTCATGCGACTCAGATATGTAATGACATGTAATGACATGTAGCATCACTGGCATCACCTTCCAGGATGAGATACCATGGGTATGGAGTTCTTGTGTGGGCCCACCAATGAATCTTCATCTTATCTGCAAGCATTTTGTGTGGGCCCTTAGCCCCTGCCATCCCCTGCCATTTCTCCCATTTTCGCCATCCCAGGTTTGTTCGTTGGAAAAGCAGGGCACCAGAGCCCGTTGTGGCCAAACCTCTGCGCAGCTATGTATCAGATGCTTGGCGATGTAGCGCGCATGCTGTGTACCTTGACGCATCATGGCCAGTTGGACCGCCCAGCCCATGGCCCCATGGCCCCATGGCCCCATGGCCAATGTCTGTTTTGTGCTATTTCAAGCTCTTGTCGATTTACGGATTTCAAGCTTCGGACATACGCCCTTCCACACGATAAGATAACATGGAATTTGAAAATGGTCCATGTTTCAAAAAGAAACACATGAAACACCACCTTGAAAATGGTGGCTTTCACCCTTCAAGACGAGTTGCAAATGTGACCTAGGAATTCCTTGCACGTGGGACGCGGATCGAACAGCGGTCCGAGCGAAGAACGGCAGGCGACTTCTTCCTTCAATTCGATTTTGAAGGGGGGTGGGGAATGTGGTGGCCTCTTTATTTTGACTTTGGATCGGCGGATGGTTTTCCCAGCAGACCAGGTGCGTTTTACCAGCAACAACAACTGTTTGTTTCACCGTTTCAACCACCAAAAAACCAGGATGACATGACAATCCCACATGATTCGGTTAGATAATTATACAGATACATATGCTGTATCATATGCTGTAATTGGTATACCTTGGCTATACTTTAGGGCAACAACTGCGTTTTTGTTTTAAATATCCAAATCCCTGCAGTGGTAGTGGTGCCCAAACCTACCCAGCTTGTTAGGAGAGCAGCCTCCGAGCAGATCGGCTCGCAGTGATTCTTGGAGTGACCTTAGCATCCAAAGGACATTGGGTGATTTTGGTGGGCCTGTCAAAGAAATGGGGACAAACATCCACCGTTTCATGGTTTCATGCGGCGACTTATCCCAGGTCCCAACTGATCAATGTCCCAAGGATGTCCAGCACAGGCATAAGGATGCGAGCCTCAACTGGAGGCTTCGAAAGTTGGGCAGCCGCTAGTTGAACCCCGAATGAACCGCGAATGAACCCCCAATGAAGGAGGCGCAAAATCAATGAATTTCGGGATATTCCGGGTATAGCATCCACCCCCTCATCAGCAAAGGCTCATGGCTTATGGTCGTGTATCCTGTTTTCATCAGCAATTTTGCGTAGGCTAGATTATGCTATAGGCTATAGACCCAAAATTCCCAACAGCAGGGCCTGTTGGGTTTCAATCTCTAGGGCTGGGGCTGGCTCGCGGGGACTTGCAGCCTTCAAAATCCGGAATGGAACCCTGGAACCCTGGAACCCTGGAACCCTGGA
>Ga0126342_10012815_pt1 | contig 14915 bp, 15 predicted proteins | sample Cyp1metagenome_FD_92528 | JGI IMG/M metagenome (GOLD analysis project Ga0126342, IMG submission 92528) | Coral microbial communities from Lord Howe Island, Old Settlement Bay, Australia - Cyphastrea 1 metagenome | ecosystem: Host-associated > Invertebrates > Cnidaria > Coral ...
GACATTGATCTCCGGTTGGCTATCAGAAACTTCCACAGTTTCGGCGGCAGCCTGGGGATGAATTAATGGCTGAAGGCTGAAGGCTTTCGGCTGAAGGCTGAAGGAATTATAGCAGGATGGGCCATCGGATGGGCAGATCAGCATCAGAATCAGCATTCTCCAAAATCTAAAATGAAATCAGCCAAAATAATCCTGTTCAGTTACAGTTTAGTTCCACTTCCAGTCCGAGTGACAGTTCTGTTCTGTTGGCAAAAAGTTGAAATGTAACATGTAACCAAGGCAAGATTCCAATGCTTCAATTGCTGCAGTTGCCTTATCAGAATCATCCGGCGGGGGACCAGCCGGCCCAGGCGGCCCAGGCGGCACAACCTGAACGTCCAAGTCGGAGTCCAAGTCCAATGTGATTATCAGTGTGACAGTGTGACAACTGACAACAGTGTGATTTGGACACATTGTGATTATCAGGAGGCGGCTCGGCTCAGTTTATATATCATATATATAGTTCATAGTTCATAGTCATAGTTCATAGTTCAGTTCATTGATTGATTCACTGGTCATTGTCAAGATATCATACTCATCGTCGTCATCTGACATTAGTATGAGAACAGGCTGCAGCGGCTGCCCCTCTTTGCCATCTCAGCCAGCCTCGGCCTCACCCTCAGCCTCAGCCTCAGTTGGCTGAACTGCCCTCGGCTGCTGCAGAGGCTGCAGCTCCTGAGGCTTCTGAAAATCAAAGAAAAACAACAAATGGTCAAATGGTCTGGTCAATGACGGTCAATGGCTGTCTCAGTCACTAGACTCAGGGCTTTGGCTTTGACTGGATGGATTCAATTTCAATTGTTTCAAATTTCAAATCACTTCTCTTCTCTGGGTCAGTTTAAAGTTTAAAGTTTAGAATTTAAAGTTTAGAGTCTAGAGTCTAGAGTCTAGACACTAGAGTCTAGAGTTAGAGTCTGAGAGTCTGAGAGTCTGAGAGTCTGAGTCTGAGAGTCTGAGAGTCGTGAGTCCGTAGTCCGGTCAGTTCTCAATTTCCAATTGCTTCTATAATCTATACTTCTACTTATGTAACTACCAAACTCGCCACTGCACTGTTGTGAGTCATGACTTGTGACTTGTGACTTCAGTAGGCAGTCCTCAAAACTTGGGAGCTGCATGCCAAGGCCAAGTGAAGCTACAACCTGACAGTCAGTCTGTCAATCTGACAAGCTCACAATCACGATTCATAATTTTCAAAAATTCACAAATCAAAATCTGAGTGAGTCATCATCATCATCATCATCATCTGAGTGACTAGTGAGTCATCAGATATCATACGTGTTCACTTGTTATCATTATCATGATGTCATATGTTTTCATTCACATAATTCCGCTTCATTGACATGATATGTGCGGCCCGCTGCCGCTGCCACTGCCACTGACAGCCACTCACTGACAGCTGGCCTCCAAGAAGTCATCGTGATAACACCGCTGGAGATACCCCACAAAGTCCAGCAAGTCCTCTGTTGGCTCTCCTGCTCCGAAATGATTGATCCCAACTTCATCCTCCGTAAGCCCTGTTTCCGTCAGCAAGTACTGGCAGTATAGACCTCAAACCTCCGGTGCTTCTTCGCTTCGTGAATGTTTGACTCCAACACCTCCGGGGACATTTCATACACCCATTGGTTGAGCTGGGCCTCAAAGCTGCCTTGCTTTGCCATTGCTGCTATCTGCTCTCGATCGGAAAGGGTGAGGGCCACGCCCACGGTGCCAGTGCCATTCTCAGCCTCCTCAGGAGCCGACGTCTCCGGCTTCACCTCCACAGCCTTCACCTTCCGCACCTTCCCTTCATCTTTGATTTTGGTGAGGTTCTTCAAGTTCTGCTTGTTCTTGTGGCCATCAGCGTCAGCATCGTTGGCATCCTTGTCGGCCTGGTCAAAAGCCAAAGCCTTGCATGCGCCGTTGACATCTTGTTCTATCAGTAGCTCCTCACACACTGGCAGCTGCTTGAAGTAGTCCGTCAGGAAGCGAGCCAGCTTGTCCCTTAGATGTGCAAATCATTAAATCGGGGAATCATGGGTCATGGGGCCATGAGGCCATGGGGCCCTCCTTTGTTTAGGGGCACCTACCCTACCCGGTAGTCAATTGTCAATGAGACTTGGGGAATTGGGATAGAAGGCCCAGGCCAACAGCCAACTAAATTGATTTGTCACTCTCTCTCTCTCTCACTCAAATCCTTAAAAAAACGCTTTTCGAGATTCGAGAGTGACTGTGACTGACTTGGTGGACTTGGTGTCAGCTATTCTATAGAAAATGATGTTCAGAAACAACCTCAGAGATTGTCAACTTGAAAATACCCTGGTCGGTGAGTGCCTGCCTGGTGACTGATTTTATAGATGGTCAACAGTCGGTCAAGGGTCAACGGTCAACAGTCAAAGTCTCCAGGTTATCAGTTATCATCACTATAAAATTGCTCCACCAACAACGGCAACACTTTCACTTGAATTCACAAGGGGATTCAAATTCAAACATCACATTCACATAGTCAACAAGAACTTTGAAAGTAAATCAGTGATCGGACGATCTGATGAAACAATAATTGAGTATTATTATTAGCAATTCTGATTCTGAAGTTGAAGCAACAAGTTCAACAAGGTGCTGCACTTCTGCCACCAGCACGGCCACAGCCACAGCCCCCAGGCCCCCGGCCACGGCCCTTCATTTTCCGTAAAATACCTCACTCTGTAGACAGGCTCTGAGGCTCTTGCTCTGAGTCTGAAGTTCTGAAGTCTGAAGGACTCAACTAAGGACCGAAGTGAAGGCCTCCACAAGGCTCTTGATCCCTATTCAGGCCTGCAGGCGGGCCTGGCCTCACTGACTGCCTGACTGACTGACTCACCGGTCACCACAGATGCCATCTGGTGCATTGCATTGCATCATCATCAGTCAAAGCCCACCATCGGCTCTGTTGCACTGCTTCCATCTCTGTCTCTGTCTCTGTCATGGTCAGAGTCAATAGGGTCAGCCGGGTCAGCGTCAAGTTCAAGGTCAGCGTCAGCGTCATTATCTGCTGGATCTTCTGCTGCTGCTTCGCCAGCACCAGGACCACCATCACCATTGCCATCACCAGGTCCACCACCGGGACGGGGTTCAGGTTCAGGAGCCAGCAATGCTATCAGGGCGACCACTCTGTGACGACTGCCACAGATGTTACCGTCCAACTGCCTGATGGCCTCAAACACGGTAGTGTTTGCCGAGATCCTCTGATCAGCAGCACATCCAGGAGGGTAAAAATCGTCCTGGGCCCAGACTGTCTCAGGCAAGTACTGGATGCCAAACTCCACATTGCTGTCCACCATCAGGGGCCTTGGCACAAAGTAGTAGGGGCCCGGCCACGGCGGCCCTGGCCCCGCCATGGCAGCAGGCACTGCACGGAGGGATCCTTGAAGCCTTGAAGCCAATATCCACAGTCCCGCGGTCCGATCAAGTTCCAAGTTCCATCACAATCACATGTAATGTAATGTGGTGTGGTGTGGTTATGATTCATGCTTCATCACATTCACATGTGGTGTGATATTGTGATTAGACTGTTATCATTAGACATGACATGACATGACATGACATTGGCATACCTTATAATTATGATAATTTAATGCCAAGTTGCGTTGGCAGGTGCTCAGACAACTTGGCAAGGGCTTTGACTGAATGGCTGTTGTACACAGTACAGGTCGAACGGACTCCGATTGAGGACACCCCAATGCTTTTCTCTATCACCAGAGAAGAGCTGGGAGTGAACAGCACATCGCCTGTCTTCATCTCTCCTGCCACCAATGACCACGGTCTGAAGGCATTCAGGGAATCCAGGCTCAGATTTGAGAAGTACGCCACTAAGTCCTTGGGATGCCAAGATTCAAATCTCAAAAAGAAGATATGATATAATATATTTAATATGACTGGAATTTGAATGGAATGGAATGGAATGGAATGGAATAGAATTGACTCTACTCTCAGACTCTACTCTCAGTCTCTCAGTCTCAAGTCAAGTCTCAAGTTCTCAAGGTTTTCCTAAGAGTTCTAGTCCTAGTCCTAGTACTAGTAGTTCTGGCTGAGTGTCTCTCATCGAGATCTGGCTGCCACTTCCGCTGCTGCTGGTGTCCCTTTGGTACATGGCGAGGGCTTCCAACAAGTCTATCACCACAATCAAGCGGCTCCCGCGGAACTGATAGTGCATTGAAGCTGGGCCACCAGGAATTGTTCCGCCGAAACTTCCTCCATGGACAAAAGACGTCAGCGCCAACCCGACCATTTGGGGAGTCATCTTCTTGCTCTCTGAGTCTTGATTCATCCTCAGTAACGAGTCATGACATGCATGATTCCATGACATGACATGCGTCCACAACTTTGCAGTGCTGTGCAGTTGCAGTAGATTCGTAGATGGAGTGACAGTCAGACAGTCTGTGCAGTCACTGTGCAGTGGTCAGTGATGATTTGCGAGCAAGCTTGATTCATTGATATGAAATAAAATATGTATGAAGTATGAAGTATGATATATGAAGTTTCAAATTTCAAAAGAGTCAAGACTCAAGACGGTCAAGAGTCAAGTCGGTCAAGTCAAGAGTCTGACTAGACTACACTAGAGTGACTGGCTGAGGACTAGAGACTAGAGAGGGACTTCGGACTAGGTGACTAGTAGACAGACAGTAGACTAGTGACTAGAATCAACATAAGTCTGACTGAGTCAACACACTGACATCACTGACACAGTCCCAAATCAAGGTCAAAATTCGTGGACTCCATCACGTTCCGGTTCGCCACCTTGAACTTGCGGGTGCCCTCAATATTGTTGAGAAACTCATTGTCCGTGTCCTCGCTCAAGAGGTGGTCCATGCCGAACAAGGCGCCAAGCTTGTCACTGATCAACCGGACAGGTCTGGGTTTGCACCCTTCCCTCTCAAACTCCTTGTCGCAGTCGCTGGAGAATGAAGTAATCTGCTGGTTCATCAGCTTTTGCACCTTCTTGAGATCCTCATCCAGGATCACCTATAGGCCGCAGGCTGCAGGAGTGAATTTGAAAGACAAATTCATCATGGTGATGGGTCCGTGGTCGGTGTGAGGACAATGTGTCAGTCGGTGGCGGTGGTCGGTGGGTGTGTGAGTGTGACAATGTGCTTTCATTCATGGGCTTTTTATACCTAGTCCGCAATCTCTGAATCTCTGTCTCTGATCTGATAAGATATCAAATATTAGTTTAGTCAAGTGACACCAGACCGACCAGTGCTGGTGTCTGTGTTGGCCTGCGCCTCCAGCACCTTTTTGAAGGTCGACCGGGTCAAACGAGCCAGGACCGTCTTTGCTCCATTCGTCCGGCCAATGGCCTCGATGAACTCCTTGATGCAGTCGGTCTTGTTGGATTCAAAGGCATACTGGAGGGGCCAATCCCCGCTCACCAAATTTTTGAGCACCGGGAAGTCCGTGTCGCCCACATCAGTGACTGCAGTGGCTGAGAGCGTCCGTCTCTTCTTCTGAGATCCACCACTTGCTAAGTCCTCCACAGCAGCTCTCTTTGCAGCAGCAGCCTCTGAAGCAGCTGCAGCCTTGTTTTGCTTCTTCAAAGCTGCCTGTTCTTTGCGCTTCTCCTGCTTGTCAAGCCTCTCCTTCTCTTTCCGGAGTGCCTTCTCCTCTGGCACAAGCACTGGATGGCATGATATAAGAGCGACAGTCACGCAGCATGACGACAGAATGATACCAGAGGCCAGATGCCAGGCTAGTCTCAATAGTCGAGTCCAGCATCTACAGTCTACAGTGTCTACTGTCTACTGTCTACTGACTGTCTACTGTCTAAGTCTAAGAGTAAGACTAAGAGCAGCAAGTTGGCAGTAGGAGTCAGTGAGTCAGTCAGGGCCAATCAGGGTCGGGTCCGGTCAGGGTGAGAAAAAAGCAAGAGTAACAGTAACAGTAAGAAAGTAAGAGAACAAAGAGAAGAACCGAACTAACTAACCAGCTAACAAACTAACTAACTAACTAACTAGCTAGCTAGCTAGCTAGCTAACTATTAACCATCGACTAACTGGGAACATATGTCATATTGTTGTCAATGTTGTCTGTGCATGTGCAATCTCACTGCAGGCAACTCACACTCACACTCACACTGACTCACCAACACTTCAACACTGTCACTGTCATTGTCATTGTCACTGTCACTGCTGTCACTCTCTTTTTTTTTCAGGCCAGGTGACAGGTGACGGTGACAGCCAGGTGGTCTGTAACTGTAGCCTGGGTGTAACAGCTGGTGCCGGCTGGTGCCATTCTTCGTCAGTGTCACAGTCACCTACTACATAGGCTGTACTCGCAGGATGCAGGCTGCAGTGGCTGCAGGCTCTGCAGGCAGGCCTGTGCAATTTCAAAAAGGTGAGACGGTGAGTGAGACGGTGAGTGAGACGGTGAGAGATGATATCCGGCACTACCTCCAAATGTTCCTATGCACTTCGCTTTGGTTTTTTCAGGTCGGGCCTGTAGGGCCTGTAGCCTGTAGCCTTGGGAACAGAGACAGAAGCCTGCGCCTGCGCCATGTGCCAAATAAAGGCATGCAGTCCATCTCGAAACTGTGTGAGTGGGAGGAAGGTCTCATATTCGCAGACCTGTTCAATGGTGAGCAACACGGCCTCCTGGATCCTGTCGTATCTGATCCCTTCTGCCGGGCTCAGTTGCATCCTCCAGGCGACCATAGCCTGCACTGATGCCTCCAGCTCCCGCTTCATGGTCTCCAGGTCACGGTTCAGTGTCGCCCTAGTAGAGGCCGAGGCCTCCTCTGCATGGTGCCTCTCTTCTTCAGGTCGCCATTGGGTGTTGCCCGCAAGAGCCCCCAGCGCTTCGGAGACAAGCGGCCCCAACTTTATGGACATGGTCACCACTGATGGAGAGAGGCCGGGAAGAGGGCAATCGGGGAATCCCAGCAAGTTGTCCAAGGTGGCGCACACTGCTCCCATTGTGATCACAATGATGCTTGGTCTCCCGATCTCGTTGGGAAACACTGAGTTTCGTGCAACTTGTCCATCCAGCATGGATGACAGCAACCAGAACGCCAGCTGGGACGACATGGCTCTGCTCAAACTCAAACCTAATCTGGTTGCTTCTCTGTGGGTCTTTGATCCGACACTTCACTGCACATTCACCACTGCCACTAACTACTACTACTACTACTACTACTACTCCTACTCCTACTCCTACTCCTACTCCTACTCCTACTCCTACTCCTACTCCTACTCCTACTACTACTACTACTACTACTACTACCGCTACCTCCAAATGTTCCTAAGCACATTTGTGCTACCAAACAATTCTGACAACAACTACAACCCTCATGACTCAGGCCCCAAGCCCAAGCCGACCATGCCTTTACTATGGCATCACTGTAGGATTTCCAGGAATCAGATGTTTCTTGGATCGATGCACTCAGCTCAGTCAGGAACTGAATCGCATCCTGGCCAGCCAGGAATGGTGTTCTTGGATACAGGTACTGTACAGGCATAAACTGGACAGGCAAAAAATGGGATCAGCTCAACTGGACTGCTGAAAGAACCCTTGCAAATTGAAAATTTGTCTTAAATAATTTTAACTTACATACATATATATAAATTAACAGATATCAATGATATCAATTAGAAATTCGTTGTAAAGTATCCGATCAGTGGAAGTGTGTCTGTGTGATTGTCAGTCAGTGAGCCATGTGGAAGGACATGACAGTCCTTGTGCTCTTCACCCATTTCCTCCACTCTCTCAGCGGTTCTCGCCATTTCCAGTAGGGTGTTCCTGGTAAAACCCACAAAAGCCACACTCTGAACTGACCGCTTTTCCAGCTGTGATCCGAAGTGGGGGTCATCCTTGAGCAAATCCTTCGCTTCAGGCTGATCCTTCTTGCTCGCATGTCCATGTCCGCCTCCCGCAGCATCTGTCAGGTATTTCAAAGCTCTGAGGCGCTTGATAAGTGGATCAAAGTCCGCTACAGCCTCTGACGCCACCTGACGGTGGGCCAGGATCACATGATGGGTTTTAAATTTGAACAGTTCTGTGCCATTGTGCAAAGATTTCTGGAGTTCTGGGTTTGGCTGCAACATAAGCCCTAAATAGCCCTGTCTGTATGTATACCATATACTAATTACTAAACCTGTGGACCTCTGGGGGCCCTGGCAAATATAGAGTTCTACACTATATCACTATATACTATAAACTATAAACTAACCTAACCCACCCCCGAATAATAGCACTGAGCCTGCACCCAGACCCAATTCAACTCACATCGAAACATGGGAATCACAATCACAATCAGAACAAGCCTCACCTCGTCGTTTCCGTTGTACATCTTTCTGGTGCTCTGCGCCATATTGTCACCAGCTATCAAGGCTTTGGAGGATGCAGCGCCCATCTGACTGAAGCTTCGGACAGTGTCCTTTCTCAGACGAGCTGCTGCGATCTTCGCATTTCGAGCAGCTGCCGCAGTTGCTGTCTCCGTCACCGTCTTGGCTTTGCTGGCTGCTGCTGCTGCTGATCCTCCTTTTCTTTTATTGTTGCCTGTGCCTGTGCCACCACCGCCACCGCCTGTGCTCCCACTGCCAGGGTTGCTGAACAGGGAAAAGGTGCCCACTCCCATCTCTTGTTCATCCTCCTTGAAATCGTTTCGAAGTTCGTCCTTCAGGAAATCCATCCTGCCATCAACCATTGCACTCGGGCATTTCACCGAAATCTCCTGCTCCTTGCTGACCTTCTTGTCCTGCAGTCTTGACACTTGACATGACAGTGTCAAGTTCAAGTAAGTTCAACTTCAAGTCCAAGTGTCTATCAAATCTCAAATCTTGACCCTCATCCAAGATTCAAACTTTGATGATTTAGGCAATCAGTGACAGCACAGTGCATAATCACATAATATCTAAGCTGCAGCTGCTGCTACAGATACTGCAATACGCAATTAAGGAATTCATTCAATGATACATGACCAGGACCATGACATGATTCATTCATACATCATACTTCTCACGGTAGAGTCATAGAGTCCTCGTAGGTCTCCCTCTGCTTCGCCTCGCCCCGGCCTTCTTTCACTATCCAAAGCCTGGTGACCTTGAGTTCAATCAATCTGGAATCTGGAAGTCTGCAATCTGGAATCTGGAAGTTCAAGAATTCAAGATTCAAGTTTCAAGAGGGTAAGTTAGCTAAGTACGAAGGAAGCAGACAGGCCGGCTCATAGAATTCATAACAGTTTGGCAGACAGTCCAGACGGTCAAGTCATGTTATGTCAGTCTGTCTAACTCGGAAACCATTAAACTGACCAGACTGACCATGACCATGACCGGCACGGACCATACTTAACCGACCAAACTACCCCTATAAGTTCCCTCAGTTCAAGTCCTCAAGTCTTCTTCAAGTCTGACCAGTCTGACAACTTGATGTTTTTTGCACTGGACCTGGACAGCTATAATATAAGGTTATAAACTTAACACCGTCACTTCAGTCACAGTCACAGTCAAACCGTCAAGCCCGTCAAGCTGTCAAGATACGTAGCCGATGCTCTCACCCTGGAGGTTTGTCGCAGCTGCTTGGTCACGTGGAATTTTCGGATCTTTGCAGAGCTGATCCCATCGTCGCTTTGCCGCTGTGTCTGAAAGTCCTGAGCAGTGACAGTGAGACTGCAGTGAAGTGGCTGCATCTCTGACTATTGTGACTATTGTGTGGAATGCACAGCAGAGATCTGGATGGTGAACCGGTGAACATGTATACAGAATGTTCAAAATAAATACCTTACGCCTTACGCCTTACATTACATAAATTGCATTACATACTACATAATACATACTACATACATAATACATACCTTACATTTTTTTGAAATGACAACAATGACAACTCTGGATTTGGGCCCTGCAGCCATGATGCCCTGCCCATCTGATGGAAATATTGAACATGGGACAAGTGCTGACTCAATGATAAATGATAAGAATCAAGGACAATCATGGGGGACCGAAGGATAGATGATAGGAATAGGATCTCATACGAAAGGAAAAATAGTTTGAAATTTGATTTCATTTCAATTTCCCATTCCTCATTGCTGCAAAGCCTCGACAGTAGTGGGGACATTGAGCAGTATATCACAGCAAAAATTCCACTTCGCTCATCGGGGTTGCATTGTCCAGCTGAGATCTCCTGGACAGTTTGGTCTGGTCTGGTTGCTGGCCCGGCCAAGCCAAGCCACATATTCAACTAAAGATGATAATTAATATAAGAGATATAATATAATATAATATAATAAATAATATAATATAATAAATAATATAATATAGTATAATCTAATATAAGATATATAATATAATATAATATAATATAATATAATGTAATATAAAAAATATAATATAATATAATACAATATAATATAATATAATATATATATTGTATATAATATAATATAATATATATATATATATATTGTATATAGTATAATATAATATAATATAATATACCGGATGATGACTACCAGTATTACCCACGGTAAGATACACACAAGGCAAGACTTCTCCACAGCTGGGCTACACATGTTTCGAAATCAAAAGTTGAAAAAGTGTTGAAATAAACAAACTGAAACTGAAACCAAAACAAACATTTGGTGACACAGTGATGAATGAATGGAACAGTGAACAGTTGAGTTGAACAGCCATGTTCCAAACCGGGCAAAGTGGGTGATGGGTGCGGTGCGCCTTGTTCCTTCGCTAGTGCTCTTGATGACCTTGCTCCAGTCAAAGCTTCGCCTAGTCTTGCCTTGGACACCAGGCTTCGGGCACCTCAGATTTCAGATTCTGATTAATTAGATTCTGAGTCATTCTGAGATTGATTGAAGTGATCCAGAAGAAGGAATAGTGAGGTCGCTGTTCCGGAGCGAGTAGCAGGATCAGAGCATTCAAGAAATCTTTGGAGAATTCTAAGAACTCTGACTCATATCAGCCAAAGAAAACTGCCTGCATGCAGCCAATGGGCTCTCGGCAGAACTCTTTCAGGAATGACATGAACTCATCCGCATTGTGCACCTCTAACCATAGCAAGTACTCCTTGAGGGTTTTGGCCTGATGACCATGACCTGACACAACCCAAGGTCATGACCTGACACCTGACATGGCATGTTTTCGAGACAATCAAGGCCCGGGGGCCCGAGTGAGGCCCGAAGTCCCGAAGTCCCGAGTGCTGGCTCAATGATCAATGATCAAGTCAATGATCAATAAATTGCTGAATAGAAGTATAACAGTAGTATTAAAACATGTGAATTAAAAATATGATTATGAATGACATGTGCAGTGTGCAACAAAGAACTTGCCTTCATCTTTCGGAGCTGGAGCCGCCAATGCTTGCTGAAGCATTGCGAGTTGCTCTATGCCATGTTTCGGACAAAGGAAGATTCGCCTAGGAAAGTGAGCATAGGCTGTTAAAGGCTCAGAGACTCAGAGTCAAGTCAAGTCTTGTCCTGACTCAGGAAAGGACCAAAACTCTGAACATCAAACAAATTTATCAAAACATGATGAGTTGAAATTTGAAGCTCAGGCTGCCCAGGCGGAACAGTTCAGTTTAACTGGACTGCAATGCTATTATATGATAATATGATAATGGTTGCTAATTCATCAATCCTATTCAGTCTATCCAGCTATCAGCTATCCAGATAAAGAGACCCCCATCAGCCATCAGCCATCAGCTATCAGCTATCAGCCAGGCGGCTCAGTCTCAGGCTGCCTAGCCGTCTTCGCTGTTTCTTTACACTCTGGGAATCTGCAAACACAGCCTCCCAGCTGTAGAGGCTGTGCTGCTGTCGCCGCTGCCATTGCAAAATGTTGATGGCACGGCACTAGTGAAGTGGCACCAAATTGCCCAATGGATGGATGATAGTTATGACATGACTCGGACTTGGATATGTTGCTATGCTGAATGTGGTGGTGGTGGTGGTGGTGCCAAAAATTTGAGCAACTGACAATGATGCTGATTCAGATTCTGATTCGGCTCAAATACAAAGTTTGATTTGCTGCATCTGCTGCTGGTCCGCTGCTAATCTATCCCAGATGCCAGTCAGAGTCAGAGTCCGACTGAGTCAGATCCCTTAATTCGAAAATGCACAGGGCACGAACAAGCGTCACTAGCAAGTCACACAATCATTGAACTGAACTCATTGAACATCAAGTCGAGAAATCAACTCAGGATTCAATACTGAAGACGAATTGTTATTGTTAACACAAATTGACATTGACATTTACATACACTAATGGAACTGAACTGTCATCATAAAGGACACATAACACATGTCATGACACTCATGGTGACTCATGACACATGATGACATGACATGATGGCAACTTCAGACTTCAGACTTTGGTCAGTGGCGGTCAGCCCGGCCAAAAAAATCCAAATTCCAGATTCCAGATTCCAAACTTCCAAACATTCCAAACATCATCATGATCACATGATCTTGGACTTGGACAGGGTTGGACTGTTGGTGATGTTGGTGGAGTTGAAATCTGGCCGGCACGGCAGCTCAGAGGGGCTCCAGGACTCCGGGTTCAGGCAGCAGGCAGGGTCCGGCTCAGGCTCAGACCTTATCACAAATACTGGCAGAGGCAGACCTTATGCCTTATGCTAGCATCCTCTGTCCGACTCTGTCCTCTGATAGAATCGAATTGAATGTAAAAGAAAAACCAAAGCGACCAAGGATGTCGGAATGAATATACTAATGCTTAATATACGGCAAAAAGACTTGTTTTTTTTCTGTCAGGGAGGTTCGGCCTGATTCGGCTCGGCCTGCGCAATTATTGCAGTCAAAAGAAAAGGAGACTCCGACTCTGACTCCAATGGTTCAATGGCCAATGAGCCAATGGAGACAGACTTGCAAGTTGCAAGCTTGATGATGACAACCGAATTAGTTAGCTGACAAGTGCGACAAGCCTAAGGCCTAGGCATGCTTTCATTTTGTGTTGTCATTTCAAACACTTCCATAGTGTGCTCAAGGCTCAACAGAAGTTGCAAATTGGCATCTGTCAGTGTCACAGACCAAGGATGTCGGAATATACTAATGCTTAATAATATACGCCAAAAGATCCAAAAGGACTTTTGAAAGCATGCAAAATTACAGGCAGGGAGGTTCGGCCCGTTTCAGCTCGGCCTGCGCAATCATTGCACATAACTGCCTTGCAAGAGAAGGAGACTCCAACGGACTCCAACGGTTCAATGGCCAATGAGCCAATGGAGACAGACTTGCAAGTTGCAAGCTTGATGGCAACCTAATTAGTCAGCTGGCTGCAAGTCCGACAAGCCTAGGAGCACTCTTGCATTTTGTGCTGTCATTTCAAACATTTCCATATTGTGCTCAAGGCTCAGCAGAAGTTGCAAATTGGCAACTGTCACTGTCACAGTCGTTTTGTCAGCTCACTTCGAAGGCACATGTTGCCAACCAGCAGCCAGCAGCCAGGCAGCACAGCCAGACCCAGACACTTCATCGAAACGGATGCAAGGGACACTGGCAACGCCTCCACCTTCTGTTACCATTAGATGGGGTTGACCAGCCCTTCTGCACCGCCCATGTCACAGGTCCATCACCTGTGCCAGCTGCAGTCACCGCCATGACTCCGCATACTTGGCATCTCAAGACATAGTACCATGAGTTTGTTCCTGGGATTTCCTTGGCGGTTGTCCACTTAACGGGTGGACCACCGTAGTCCTCACAACCTCCGGTCACGGCGATCTGCTCGGGGTCACCGTCAGTGGGTGTCACTGTTGGCCCACTTGGCCCACTTGGCTGACTTGGCTGGTGCAAGTTCAACGCACCAGAGATCACCATTTGTTGTGCTGTGGGCAGGTTCAGGATCTTCAGCAACAGCTCTCGTACTTCAGGTGCTGCTGCTGCTGCATCTAAAGCTTGCTGTCGCAAGGTCAGCAACTCAGAATCAAGCACTGGTACAGCACCTTCTCCTTCTCTTGCTACCAACACCATTGCCTCCGACGGCGACGTCTCCTGCTCAGTATCCAAGGTCTGAGTCTGCTCAGCGCGCAAGGCCTGCTGCTCAGCTCTCAGTGCCTCCGAGGCCGAGGCCGAGGTCTCCTGCTCAGTATCCAAGGTCTGAGTCTGCCTCTGCTGCTCCCCGCGCAAGGTCTGCAGCTCAGCTCTCAAGGCCTGGTTCTGTACGCGAGCCACATCCATCTCATCTAAGTGCATAACAGCTATGCCCTTGGCTCTGGCCACCGCGAAGGGATGCTGATACATCAATGGGAAAACGTTTGAACAACTTCACAGCTCTGAGGTGTGAACACCTATATCCAACTCATCAGGAAAACATGTGCGACAGGAGACACGAGTGGAGTGGAGTGTTTTATATATTGAGAAAACTTTACGAATTTGTGAAATTCTGAGCGGCTGAGTGGCTGAGTGTCACTGAGTGTAGCTATGTTTTCAAAGTCTCGAGTCTCGAGTCTTGAGTTTGTATTTGGTCCATGCTTATCTGTTTACCCACAACCACACCACAAGAAAGTTCAGTTGGCTGCAGCTTTTGTGCAGTCTGAGTCTGAGTCTCCAGCACACTCCAGCAGTGCGAAAACGGTTGAGCAACTCCACAGCTCTGAGGTGTGAACACCTAGTCTCCAACTCATCAGGAAAACATGTGCGACAAGAGACACGAGTGGAGTGTTTTGTAAAAATGAGAAAACTTTACAAATTTGTGAAATTCTGAGCAGCTGAGCGGCTGAGTGTAGCTAACAGCTATGTTTTCAAAGTCTCGAGTCTTGAGTTTGTATTTGGTCCATGCTTTTCTGTTTACCCACAACCACACCACAACTGGCCATCTCAGGAACCTAAATTGGAGGTACCTACCATATATAAGACTTATATAAGGCCTATGTAACCTGGACCTATGTAAGGGAATATTATCCCC
>Ga0126342_10012816_pt1 | contig 14915 bp, 20 predicted proteins | sample Cyp1metagenome_FD_92528 | JGI IMG/M metagenome (GOLD analysis project Ga0126342, IMG submission 92528) | Coral microbial communities from Lord Howe Island, Old Settlement Bay, Australia - Cyphastrea 1 metagenome | ecosystem: Host-associated > Invertebrates > Cnidaria > Coral ...
ATAGATACATAGATACATAGATACATAGATACATAGATACATAGATACATAGATACATAGATACATAGATACATAGATACATAGATACATAGATAGATAGATAGATAGATAGATACATAGATAGATACATACATACATACATACATACAAGATGTGAATTGGGTTTGTTTCAACCTTGGGTACCTCTAAACTCAGATGTTTGAATGCGTCATTCTACCCGTTGGGACGAATTCGTGTGGTGGACCGACCTTGAGGAATTAACAGCGCCGATGCACTGAGCGGGCCAACCTCGGTTTCACCTATGATTTGGAGCTTGCCACAGCGATAAGTCGTGGATTGGGATGCCTACTAACCATGAATCGCTAATTCGGGCCAGAATTTCCGCAGGGATCCGAGGAATCAAAAGTCCCACGTGAGGAGTTGAATCATTGGTGACTGGTGACGGCAGGAACCTCTTTTTAGGACCATGATGTTTTCCTAAACATCCACAACTACCATCACTTCCCTTCATTTTTCAGCCCCATTGCTAACCGCATTTCCCCGAGGCTGTGGTGCCGTTCTTTGTGAACACTCTCGTGTGGGAAGCTCCCCCCCGCTTAGCTCATTTTCAGTGAGTAGGGTGGATCTTTGTGAGATCGCAACTACAGGATCTTTTTTTGGGGAGCATAGAAGGAGGATATGGAGGTTTCCGAAAATCAAGGGCACCCCCAAAATCATCATCCATGGATGACCATGATTTAGTAGTGAGACCTATGGTGACTTGGGGATCACCCATTTTAAGAACCCCCCATATAGGATGATATAGCGGGATATAACCAACTATGATATGTGAATATGGGTGTGTCCAAAAGTGGGGGACTTCTCTCCATTCATTTTTTTGGGCAGCAGGATGATAAACCCTCACTTTTTCAAACATTAAGTAAAATTCACAAACCACATGCAACTTTTTTACAATATAAATAGCTCCTTAACAGATCCAATAATAATATTCATCAGAGGTTTCAGATGTTTTTAGAGGGGTATGAAAATATTACGACCGGATATTTAGCACAGACCTTGGATGTTGCTGACATGAAGTCACATCTAGACATTTCCCAGAATAGGGCTACCCCCAAACCATCCATTTCATTTTCGGATTTTCCATTCTGACGCGTCCAGCTATTGGGGTACCCTCAACCATTAATTAGGAGTCCTCCATTGGTCCTCGATCTCTTTAAGCTCCCAACGGACCCTGCGCCAGATTCCAGAGTGTCTTCACCGACACTCACATGATTCTGTTCGCACTCTTGGGCCTGAGTGTGCAGCTTAGCGATCTCGGTTGACTGAAGCCAAATGGGGGAAACCCAAAAATACTGGTACCCCAAGTCACCATGGTCGTTTCAATACTAAATTGGTCATCCATGACTTGGATGATTTGGGGTACCACTATTTTAGGAACCCGCCAAGTAAGCGAACCAGTCATGGTGCAGACTCTGCAAAATTCTAGGTACCACATGATTTTTTGAGAAGTTTCCACCAGAGGTGGATTTGCTTACCATGGAGCCTTGCGCAGAGTTGGGGGCTGAGTGCTCTGGTTTGTTGAGATTTGATCGTAGGCATCCCCCATTAATTGCAATGCAGGCAGGAGCCCTCCTGGTAGCTTTTAGTGAAACCGCCATCAAAGCCGCGGCGCGTCATGGTGCCCAGCAAATGCCAGGAGAAAACGCATCGACAAAAGTGGACTTTCGAACACATGGTCGAAGAAGCAGAGGCAGTTTTCACCTTCATTGGGCCCAGTGCGTATACGGAGACTGGTGACCAGTATATAGGTGACTGTAGATCTGCTTCAGATTCACGCGACTTCGGCAGGAAGTGATGCGAGAGCAAGACAATAAGATTCAGGCCGGAGAATTCTCAGTTTCACAGCGCACGCATAGATGCATTGATGCAGCTGCCAAGGAGACGACAGCGCAAGTCAAAGGTCTTCGGGTGGTTGCAGAGGTCTCCCAGTGCAAGATGTAGTTCTGATGTCTTTCCGCTTTCCCGGTGGAAATGTTTTGCATGTTTTAAAGAATCTGCAGATCTTCAACAATCGGATGTTTCCAGATGCTGCGTTTCTGGCATCAAATTCTCCAGGCCTTGTGCGATGTCATAGTGAAGCTGGACAGCAAGAAATGCGTAGCTCTCCCAGCTGCCGTGCCACGAAGTGCCGAAACAACGGCCGTGCCGACAAAGCGCGGTGTGAAATCGCCTGAGGTCGATGGAGCCAACCCCCGGCAGGATGCTTTCTTTGAGCCATTGGCCCAGCATCCCGAGTTGAGATTTACGGATGGAATGGGGCCATTTTTTCGGAGCTCAAGCGCAGGAGTTTTAGGGTATCTAGGGTCTAGAGATGTATAGAGCCCATTTTCAAAAAAATCGACCTTCGTGATCATTTCTGCGTTTGTAAGCTGGCATTTCTCCGCTCAGGACAAAGCTCGAAGGGAGATGTTTTGAGGACTTCTTGTCTGAGCAAGACAGGACAGAGTCGGTTGGTTTTTGCTTGGCAGAGTGCAGAGGATGGAAAGTCAGAGCGTGTCAAAAAACAAGGTAGAGAATATTGGCAACAAGAACATTCCTCAACCATTTATTGTATATCAATGTATATCAGCAGGGCAAACCCACCAGTTTTGGGAGTTGGGGCCTCCCCCCTTTGCGACAGATCAAAATCAAGCCACGCTGCGCGAACAGTTCGGCTCAGAGCGTGGTTCCACGAGTCCGCAGGAGTCGCTTCAGCAAGTTGATGTCATCCATTCAGGCCCTTTTTTTCGGCGGGAGACATGCAATGAAAGTAGGTTCATCATCATAAATCATCTATAAATGGGCCGGCACCATAGCTATGTTAAATAACCAGAGGATACAGCAATCTGACTGATGGATTCAACGATTTTCTCGTTACGGATGATGGCCTTTGACCAAATGCCAGGTAGGCTTCCCAGCGTGCATGCCAGTGACGATCCGGAAAAAGCACCTCACCTCGGAGGCTCCGTCGCAGTTTGCGGAAAATCACCAGGTTTCATACAGGATGGGGCCCAGTCAATAGCGTTCAGTTGCCTCAAAAAAGTGGCTTAACTATGGTTTATGGTAGAATAGTTAGTTGGGGTTATAATTGTTAAACAAACATAACTGGGGGGCCCCAGGTAAATTCACGGAGCTTTGAAACATCCACTCTCGAGACCTGCGAGGTGCACCTTCTTGCAGTGGATACGGGGATCACCAGGCGGGTTTAAGCGTTCCTCGCAGTGAGCGCCTGGACGTTGGACGCTTCTTTTGCTGGCAGGGAGCCCCGATATTTGATTGGAATGCGGATTGAAGCGGAGCATTTCACAGCTGTGGAAGAGGAGCGCCGCGTCGCCGGCAGAAAACGGACTTGCTTTCTTCAAAAAACATGATAAAACATTTTTTCCATATCTTCAGAAACTATCCAGTATAACAAAATATATACACACAGTATGATATGAAGACATGTATAGACCATATATAACCCTCATGTGCAGTGTATAGATCCAGTGGTTTAATGTAGCCCGATGTTACTTTTGGCTCAAGTAAAATAGAGCTCCGCAGCTCGATATTGTGTTTTCATGGTAGCGCGTGAGCCTGGTGAGTCTGACGCTGATTACGAGTTGAGGCAAAGGGACCACAGGCACAGTAAGTCGAGGTGTGTTGTAAGTAGCTCCTCAGAGGAGGAGGAAGAGGAGGAGGAGGAGAAGGAGAGCCGAGCGGCTGGTTCAGCCGCAGGCTCGGAACTGGGAGCGGCTGGTTCAGCCACCCCAGTAGAGATAGTAGAGGAAAGGAAGGAGAAAGAAGAAGAAAAGGAAAAGCAGGCTGTTCCAGAGCCTAAAGACCCAGAGAAAGCCCAAAGCCCAGAGCAAAGCCCAAGATCGGATTCTATAAACCTCAGCAACGATATCCAGGTGGACATCTCCAGGTTAAAGCTGCGAGGTCAGCAACGGTGGCACAAGAAGGCCAGCCGTGACTTTGATTGGTTAAGCAAATCCAGCAGATCAAGTACCCTTGAGAGGTCAGGGCCAGATCCATCAGAGCGGTTGGAACTTAGCGATGGATGCGCCGTGGAATTGTCCGCGTGGAAGCGAGTTAAAGAGGACTCGCTCCAAAGGCTTCAGACTGCGATCCGCCCAGTCCCGCCAATATCGCAACCTCCGAGGGCAACTGAGGCTTGCGAAGGAACAAGGAGCTAAGGTGGACCGTGGATTGGAAGAACAGATCGACAGGTTTGGAAAAGGGCGACAAGAGACCTTTAAAAGGAATCCAATTCGGTTGAAGCCGGTTTCGCGACATCCAATTCGACTTCGTTCAGAGGCAAAGGCAATTCCATCATCAAGTGCAAAAGCCAAGCCGAGACCAAAAGCGAAGGCGAAAGCAAAAGCCTGGACTTTGGCTCGACACCGGGTGCGATGACCAACTGCACTTGGACTCAAGGTGCACGGTCGTGCTGAAGAGCTAAGTCAGAAGATCCAGGACTTAGCCAACAAGTGGGCTGCGACGCATCAGCTTTCAGCCAATTTCTTGAGAGTTCCTTTCAGGTGAGGCACTTAGCAGCAAAACAGCTCCAGCAGGACACCGGAGCTAAGGGCCAGCATCGATCATTCGACGCTTGTGGGCACAAGACGAAGCTTGTTGGTCGTGCGACGACCGGAAGAGGAAGTTAGAGCCGGGCGTTGAAGAGTATCTTAGGAAGAAGGCCGAGGCCAAGAAGGCCAAGGCTGACCCTGCTGTGTAAAGCAGCGCCGCAGCGGCTTGGAAAGCCGCAGCGAGCGGACGCTCCGTCCGCCGAGGGGTGAAAAGGAGTGCACCAGCTGTCCATTCCTAAGGGTGAACTGGAACAACAAATTCAAGAATTGGCAAATACCATCCAACAACTTAGGCAATCCCAAATAGCCCTAGCTGCTGAAAATGAGCGGCTGAGAGAGGGCCAGGCAGGTGTTCAGGCATTAGCGCAATCCGTAGGTGAGTTGGCACAGTCTTTGAAAAGGGATGCCATGGATGCCACGGATAGGAAAATCCTCATGGACACCGAAGGTTTGGGAAGACCCGAAGTGTTTGACAACAAAGAAGAAAGTTTTAGAAGGTGGATTCGATCAATCAACAATTTGGTTGCGGGAGTATTTGGTCCAGACTACGACGAAGTTTTGGAAAGTTGTGGATCCAGAAGACCCCATAGACCTTCAAGATTTGGCCAACAATCAACACCCCGATGTGGAGAACATAGAAAAGGTTATGCACCGGGGACAGTGAAGACTTTGTTGTTAGAGCTGGTAATGGCTATGAAGCCTATAGGAAGCTTTGTAGGAGATGGGGCCCCGCCACGAGCGGGAGGAAAAGAAACCTCCTACGGGCCATCCTAAATCCAGAGCGGTGCAAAACGTGGGCCGCCGTGAGGCCAGCTATCGACCAGCTGGAAGATTTGGTGAGGAGATATGAAGCTCGGAAAATCAGCATCTCTAGAACTGTTGGTTCCAAGTGATCTTGAGAAACGTCTGATCCTTAACAAGAATCGGTGGACCACTTATGATTTGATGAGACAAGGCATTGAATTGGTGGTTGAGTCAAGTTTGGGATCAAAGGGATCGGTAGCTAGACCTGGGACAGCTAGTTCAAGTTCGGGACCCCAACCAATGGATGTTGATTCCACAACCCAATTGACAGCAAGTTTAGTCAAGGGCCAACCCAAAGGCAAAGGAAAGGGCAAGTCCAAAGGCAAAGAAGAAAGAAAAGGTAAAGGTAAAGATAGTAAAGGCTCAAGCGGCTCAAACCCAAACCGAGACAAGGACATAGTGTGCCACAATTGTGGCAAGAAGGGTCATAGACAGGCAGACTGCTGGAGCAAAAAGAAAGACGGCAAGGGCAATCAAAAGGGCAATTCAAAGGGCAATCAAAAGGGCAAGAAAGACGTATCGGGGCTAGAGCATGGAGAGTCATGCTGAGCCTGCGCCAGAGGCTGACGTAGGATTGTGTGATGTTGGAGCGAAAGATGGACAGGTTTGCACACCAGCGGCTGCTTCAGCCGTAGAGGAATGGGTGAAATTCAACTTGGATACAGGAGCCGCGCGGACGGCAGTCCCAAGAGATTGGGTGAACGACAGGGTCACTGTCACCGGGGCGAGTGAAGTGATTTTCAAGACAGCATCTGGCGAGTTGGTGCCTAGTGAGAGAACAGGAACCTTTGAAGGGTTCGGAGAAAGCGGCATGAGATGTCGTGTCCGAGGAGCCATTGCAGATGTGCACAAGTGCTTGGGATTTGGTCGGATAGCTGTGCTAGATGAGAATGGTGGACAATTGGTCCCGTGAATTCGAAGGCTGGTAGAGCCATCTAAGGAATTATCAACCGTTCGGCAGCAGCTGAGGTCAAGCCTTGGCTGCCGGTGTATGAGGACAAGGGTGTGTACAACTTCTAAGACGAAAGGTGGAAGGCGGCATATGAATGCAGCGAGCGGCGCCGCAGAAACCGGTACAACGGAGCTGAATGCAGCTTCTGATGCACCAGAGGCACGGGCCGACCCGGCCAAAGATGCAATTGAGGAAGTGATGGAAGAAGTGGAGGAGTCCGAGAGGCTAAAACTGGTAAGATCTCCAGATAGTCCGCCACAGGCAGCGATAGAGGAACACGAATCCACAGGGCACGTGGTCTATCGAGACTGTGCCGGCATTGCGTCGCAGGACGCGGTCTGGGACAAAGACACCAGACAGAACCAGTGAGCAAAAGGAGCAAAACCTGGTACCAACTGTTGCATTTGACTATGCATTCATGTCCCGCAGTGACGAGGACGATAAAAGGCTGAGGCCCATGATGAGAGGACACAGATGGTTGCAGCAACCTTTGTGGACTCGAAGGGTGCAACCCCTTATGCTGTGAAGTTTGCAGCAGCTTTCTTGAAGAACTTAGGCTACCGCAAGGTAGTGCTTAAGTGGGGCGGAGAACGCTCCATCATGGCATTGAAAGAGGCAGCGGCCAGAGAAGCCGCCATCGAGTCAGTGCCTGAAGAGTCTCCATCAGGAGACCACCAAGCGAACGTTTTGGCTGAAAATGCAATCCGCGAAGTGAAAAGGCAGATCCGAGCTTTGAGGTCAGCCTTGGAAGAGAAAGTAGGCAAGGGGTCCTTCCTGATGAAGACCCGATGCTTGCTTGGTTGCCGCGGCAGGCAGCGGACCTGTTAAACAGGTACAAGAAAGGAACGGATGGGAGGACGCCAGAAGTCCGCCGTAGTGGAAAGCACTGGCGGAATTCCACCATAGCTTTTGGAGAGAGAGACTCTACCTCAGGGAAGTAGGGGAAGGAACACGTGTCCTGAAAGAGGGACGATACGCGGGGCATCATGGACGCACAGGATCCTTGATGCTGATTCAATCGAGGCGTTGGATTCCGACGAATGCCAAATGCCGACAGATGGGATCCTACTGGATGGGACCAATTGAGAGGAATACCTTGGCAGCTCAGTAGGAGAGCGGCTGATCAGTGAAGACCGGTTAGTCGTACCTCCACCACCGCCTGAAGCGCGAGTGGTACCACCTCAAAGAAGGAAACTGTACATCAGAAGAGAAGATGTGCACAAGCATGGGGCAACTGAAGGTTGCCCAGGCTGTACTTGTGTCCTTGAAAACCGAAGGACCCTCATTGACCCTCATGCAGAAGCTTGCAGGGCAAGAATCATCGAGGCAATGGAGAAAGACGAGATTGGAGCAGAAAGCATCCAGGCGCATGCAAAGAAGCGCAAAGAAGATCAAGGGAGAAATGGACCAAAACCAACGGTAGAGAGAGAGAGAGAGAGATGAGCGTGGAAGATGGAGAAGGTAGACCAGTTGCACCGAGCGGCGTTGAGTATCCGGCGCCAGAGATACCGGAAGATCCAAACGAAAGAGCGGAAGTGATGCCCAGATCACCAACTTCTGAAGCAAAGGCAAAGCCGAAAGTGTCGCCACAGCAAGTGATGCGACGTGGGGGTCTGAGTATCGCATCAGGACCACCACTGACTAAGGCGAACCCATCGCCGACGCAAGAAGGAGTCAAGCGTACCGCCGAGGAAGGTACGGGAGATTTGGAAAGTATAGAACCACTGCTGAGCAAGCGGCTGTTCCAGCCGCAGCCCCAGCAGCGGAGAGTGCACCAGACACAGGAGCACTAGACCTGAAAGGTGCAGCTTTAGCTGTGTTGAAGGAGGTTGCTATGGGCAACATCAAGACTTTGGCGGAAGAGACGTACAAGAAGAATGGAATTGAAATTTCATTTCAGGAAATCACTGATATTGCAAGTTTGAGTTGTGAAATGGCAGCAACAAATGTTTTACGGCGCCGGCGCAGCAGTGCAAGCTGAGGCCAGGGTTTGCTGTAGATCTTTGTGAGACAAAGGAAAGTGGTGAATAGTGAAACCCCAGCAAGACAGCCTTCACGAGAAGATAGACCGTGAAGAGCCCCTGTTGATCACAGGCAGTCTGCCTTGCCATTTGTTTTCAAAGTTGCAAGCGATAAGTTGGAGCAAGATTCCACCAGAGGTCAGAGAGAAAACAATAAAAGAGGCATTGCATCCACCACACGTCGTGTGATGTGTATGAGAAGCAGATTCAGCAAGGGAGAGACTTTCTTCATGAAGCGCCGTGGGGTGCAACGAGCTGGCAAGATGAAAGGGTGGAACGCATATCCCCAAGGGATGATGTGCACGTGCTGCGAGGCCCCATGTGCAAGTGGGGCATGACGGCTACAGACCATCGAGGCCTGCAGGGTACATGCTTTGCGCGTAAAGAGACTGGGTGGATGACAAGCCACCCAGGATTGGCAGAATTGTTGGAAACAGAATGCACAAATAAGATAGGTGAAGCACCATGGCACCGCCACATCCACCTGATCGGTGGCAAAGCCCAGCAAGCGGCAAAGTATCCGCCGCAGCTTCTAAGAGCTGTGCTCAAATGTTTGAAAAGAGAGCTGGAAGAAAGAGGTGAACTAAACGCTGTCGATTCGTACAGCGGAGGACCAGTTCCAGAAGTGCCAACCGTAGACCCAGAATGGGAAGAACGGTATGTGGATGATGTCAACGGGGGAGTGCTTCAAAAGAGGAAGTCGAAAAGGCCAGACCGGTGGAGATGCACTATGATCACAAACACGAAGTATACTTGCCAGTGCCGACTGAACAATGCTTTGAAGAAACTGTCAAACCCCCGATCAAGACCAGACGACTTGATATGAACAAAGGTGACCCTAGTTACCCGAATTTCAGAAGCAGGCTGGTTGTCTAAGATATAAAGGCCGCCAAGCGCCCTGAAGACCAGCTGCCTGCAAATCTTTTTTTTTTCAAGCGCACCGCCTCTCGGAGCAATGAGGCTGCTGTGCTCATTCTGGGCAACAAACAGAAGTCGATCCACGGCGAACGACTGAAACTTGGTTTGTGGGACATATCCCCATATCCCGCGCACACTTCTACGGAACACCAAAGTGAGGATATTCATAGAGCTCCCGAGCGAAGAGCCAAGAGCTGAGGGAGGCAAGATGTGTGGACGTCTCCAGAAGTCCATGTATGGAACACAAGATGCACCCAACATATGGCAGTCCCATTACTCAGGGATTTTGATAGAAGGTGGGTACAAGGGTGGAAAATCCAACGCTTCGGTGTTCTACCACCCGCAGCACGATGTCCGTGTTTTCTAGCATTAGGGGATCAGAAACATCTCAGTGAGCTGGAAGAATTGCTGCGCAAGTCCTATGAATTGAAATGCTTCGGAATCTTCGGAGACCAACCCGAGGACAAGAAAGAAATTCATTTCCTGAACAGGTTGATTCGGTGTGGTGAAAGCGAAGGAAGACCAGCAGTATGGATTGAACCTGATCGTGTGGACCTGCTGATCCAGAGTTTTGGTATGGTAAACGTGAAAGGTGTAGAGAGTCCAGACGTGAAGAAATCTGCAGACCAACAGGCTCTTTCTTGAAACAAGGAGCCCCTTGTTTCCAAAGGAAGCTGCGTCAGAGTTCAGATCCGCAGTAATGCCGGCAGCTTATCTTTCGCAAGACAGGCCAGACATTGGCCATGCTGTCAAGAACCTCGTGAGACGGCTGGCTCGGCATAGTTTGACAGACTTGAAGAGACTGATCAGATACTTGATCAGATACCCAGACTTCGCTCAGGTTTTCAAAGCACAAAAGACACCTGAGAGACTCGTTATACAGGTTGGTAGCGATCATGCAGGAGACACAATGACAAGAAAATCGACCACAGGCATGATTGCCTTCTATGTGCAGCATGTCCTGAAGCACAGTTCGAATGTGCAGTCAACCATTGCACCTTCGACAGGTGAATTAGAGTAGCTATTGGCTGACTATGGTATCAATGCAGCTGTCACCATCGAGTCAGACTCGAACGCTGCAAAGAGTACAGTCAACCAAGTTGGACTTGGCAAAGCACGCCATATCCAAACCCGATACTTGTGGCTGCAGGAAAGAGTAGCCGAAAACCACCTTAAAGTCGTGCATGTTCAGGTAAACAGAATCGATCAGATGTTCTGACGAAACCTGTGCCTGGCACGCAGATGCACCAGACTATGACAAAGTCAGGTATGTGTATCTGACAGATCGGAGCAGAGGCCAGCTGAATCTATTCAAGTGAAGTCCCTGGCCAGACTCCGCTACCTCTAGCCGAAGGAGAACTGAGAGCCGGAGGTTACAGTAACTCTTTGCGAGTGCATAGATGCGACTCTTCAAGAGAGGAGGAGTGAAGACATGTATAGACCATATATAACCCTCATGTGCAGCGTCTAGATCCAAGGGTTTAATGTAGCCCGATGTTACTTTTGGCTGAATTAAAATAGCGCTGCGCAGCTCGATATTGTGTTTTCATGAGATACATACAAGACCTCCAAAAATGGATGCATCCATACAGAGACAGGTCATCCCTGGGGAAGTTCCAGGGCCGTTCCCGGGACTTGGAATTCCGTGGATCTCCAGGAAGTTGGCCGGGTGCACTCCGGGGAGTCAGCCGCAGTCAGAAGTTCCAGCGGAATGCCGTGGGTGTCCAAACCTGTGAAAGTGGATTTTGAGGACTGCAGACGGTGGTGGATGGCCGAACCCACCAAGCCACCGAACAATACCACTGATGTCAGGGTCCCGACGTTTAGCACCAGTAAGATGGTGATAGGGGAATTGGGCTCCAGATTTTTTGCGTAGGGTCCGATATGATTCCTTTTTTAGAGTCGCAGGATGACGACATCAGCTGCAAGACATATCCCAGACTCGTTCGCGCCCCAGCGACCGCCCCAACCATGCCGGCATTGCATTGCATCGGGCCCAAGGCCACGACCAATGTCCCGCTCACAACGCCTGCGAGATCAAGGGCGTTGTGTATCAAGAAACTGCCAGCAGCTCAGAGGTCTTTCATGATCAGTTTGTGAATTGAGATGATCTTATCAATCTCATCCAACATTTCGAGAGAGTTGGAGTAGACCATCAACCCGAGAGAGTTTCTCTCTCTCTCTCTCTCTCTCATTGTTGGATATAGTATAGAAATCGCACACTATCACTTTGAACCCAGCACTCCATGTGGAACCCCTGGACGGCTGTTCCTTGAACTCCAAGGCTCCCACGCTGGCAAGTTCCTCGCAACATGAACTCTTGCTGCCAGGTGTGAGTCTTTTGGAGCCACTTGAAAGCCACTGAGACTGGAGAACAGACTATCTCTGACTATCTCTGAGATTTTGCCTATCTCTGACTAAGAACGAAGCAGCCCAGAGATAGTCAGAGATAGGCAACATGTATCAACAGCCTGCAGCACCGGGGAGACTGAAGACTGATCCCAAAGAGATGCAAGAACACCCAGTGGACAAGCAATCTGACGGCTGACAGAGAACATTTATCAAATTTACCAGTCAAGTCCTGCTTGGCAGTATCACACGGCCGTGGACTCTGTGGTCGAGGCCTTGTTTGGAACTCAGAATCTGCCGAGCTTGCCCAAAATCCCTTCCCTAGGGGATGTCTCAACACAACGGGTACCCCAAAAGCTACATTCCCCAATGGACATTTTTGGGGCCATTCACTTTCGGAATGTGGGACAAACCTACTGAGGGAGTTGTTAGCGACTACCAGTTGCGAACCTCTATTTCAGACGTTTGGCGGAGGGCAGCCTGGCTCTCAGCGTCTGCCATTTTTCGGACAGAGTGGCATGGCTCAAGAATGATTTGGGTTTGTCTGAAAATAAGATGCCTCCCAAACCCAATGGTTCGGCTATTTGAGGGGTATAGCCCATTCTCAGACACACCCTTGTAGCTTCGTAAAATTGCGTGGTTCAATTTTAGAAATGACCGACTTTGATGGTCCGTTGGGTACCCCCAGTGATTTTGGGTCGCCATAGCCGGATGTCTTTCTGCTGTCAACATGGTATTTCTGAGTCCAGAAATGGAGAATATCCCAAGTCATGGCGGGATGGCTATGATTTTCAAAGGGAAAATGATGGGAAGAATCGGTTCGCGTCCAAGGTGTCGGAGGTGCTTGTGTATGTGCAACCGTGAGCAGAGACGGTTTGGGCCTTGATGGGTGCCGTGAGGCAACCATGCATTTTTTATCCGCCAAGCTGAACATGAATGGATCCACCACTAAATCAAGAATTCGTTGGAGCTCTTTATCAAGGGGAAGGGATAATTGGTCAGCAAAGCAATCACTTTCCGATAGCGCCCAAAACCAGCTCATTGTAGATATGGAATCTCCAAAGCATTTGTTATTCGCAGGCCGCTGAGCCACGACCCTCTGAGGTGTGCAGTGTGTGGCTTTGCTTTGGAAGAGATCAGCGATCTATCATAGGCCGCGAGCTGCGAAGCAGCTGGCTGGAAACCTTCCTGAAATTTTTAAGGCGGAAGTATCCCCTTATCCGAGCTGGATACTCGTCGTTTATACCATATCGATTGGGTCCAAACATGCGCTGGTGCTTGCTCTTTGCTGCAAATTTGTTTCATATGTTTTGCTTCAAATTGTACATCCGGTTGTTCTTCCCGCCCGTGGGGACGCGTTTGGACCTAATCTTTTGCCCGCTTTAGAAGATGTTTTGCTGTACAGAGGGCCGAGCGGACCAGACTTCTGTGGAAGCAGTGTACCACTGGCTGCCTGGCATTCTCTGGTAATTTCGGCCACACATATGCCAGTCTGAAAAAGGGCAAGCCGCAAAATCCCATCGATTTCCCATGGTTTTTGTTTATGGGCCTTCCGGTTTATCATCATGTTAATTCATTTTCCCTCTAGTTTTTAAGTTATAAGTTCACATGGCCACAGTTTTGGAATCAAGGGAGCAACTCAGATGATGACAGGCCCAGCATCATCGCCTTCTTGGAGCTTTGTCTCCCTGGCACTTTGACAGCGCTTGACAGCGCTTGACAGCGCGGCTTCAGGGCCTCACGGCTTCACCGCACCGTGAATCTGCCAGGCTGCCAGCTGTGCTTTGATTCTGCGACTCGGCGCCATTGAAGGGTAGCCTCTGGTATCCTCTGGTAATGACTAACAGTTCTGGTAATGACTAACACTTTGCTAAAGAAGCCAGGGCACATGTATAATAGTTGATTTACCGAACTTAAAGATGGTGATTTTCCATAGTTTTTGATGCTTTTTGTATGTTTACCAGAGGGTATCTCCCATTGGAATATTTGGAATCGAATGATGCCAGCTTTCCAACCCTGTCTTCGCGAGTCATTGAGGCCTGTTTGCTCAGAGAAGATTTGATCCAGCTGGCACAGGAGCGCCGACATTGAGATGAGTCAAAGATAGGTGTTGCGAATCGTATGCATTTGACCAATGAGTCGAAATCACCTAAATGGTTTATGTTTTCATGCTTTGTCCATCAGAATTTTTGCAAATTTGCAGAGATACTCCTGATCCTTAGCAAACAATTTTGGTCCACTTCCTTTTCTTGCTTTTACCCTCGTAAATCAAAGGGCTCCGCCCCCCTGCCGCCGACCCCCTAACGTTGCAATGCGGAACGTGAAGAAGAAAGCAAGCTTCGAAACGCCAAATCCCCATGCACCTGAAAGACCAAATGGCAGCGTTCAAGCCTCCATGACGAAGAAAGCAAGCTTCGAAACGCCAAATCCCATGCACCTGAAGGACCAAATGGCAGCGTTCAAGCCTCCTTGACGAAGAAAGCAAGCTTGGAAACGCCAAATCCCCATGCACCTGAAGGACCAAATGGCAGCGTTCAAGCCTCCTTGACGAAGAAAGCAAGCTTCGAAACGCCAAATCCCCATCCACCCGAAGGAGGAGGCGGCCCAGGCCGATGAAGCTGCCACTGCTTAACGTTGCGAACCAACAAATATATAGCTCCAAACTGCTTATCCAAGCTCCCAAACTGTTCCCTGGTTTCTTGTCCCCTGGTTTCTGGAACTTGCAGCTTGCTTCTTGCCCCTCTTCTCTGACGCGCTCCCCGTGCTGTCGGCAGGGGTCGGCGGATTAACACTTTGACCCTGCCCAAAAAAGGGTTGGAAGATTGGTTTCCACCAAACATTGTTTTTTTTTTTCAGGGTCGAATTGTTAATTTACCAGAGGGTAATTCTCCTTAATCACCAATAATCACCATTAATCCCCATTCACCATGAAATCACCATTTACTTACCATAGCGGCACATTGTTTTCTCAAGGAACTTTGGCACGACTTGCTGATTATGTCGTGCCAGCCGGACGCTCATATTGGTATGACATCAATGATCCATGATGGTACGAATAAAGGCATCACATATGGCAGTATGTCACGTGCATCACATATGTATATATATATATATACAATTATATATATATATATATATTGTGAATAGGACTTCACTCACACTGGCAACGGGCTACCCAACCTGCAAAGCTGAGCTGCAGCTTTTCCAACCAACGCACAGCGTCAAAACAGGATTGCCCTAAATGGCAAGGCTTTATGGATA
>Ga0126342_10012817_pt1 | contig 14914 bp, 12 predicted proteins | sample Cyp1metagenome_FD_92528 | JGI IMG/M metagenome (GOLD analysis project Ga0126342, IMG submission 92528) | Coral microbial communities from Lord Howe Island, Old Settlement Bay, Australia - Cyphastrea 1 metagenome | ecosystem: Host-associated > Invertebrates > Cnidaria > Coral ...
CAACATCGATGTCACCATGCACCACACAAATGGACACGCATTAGACACACACCGCGCGTCAAATCCGAGGGAAAACTACAGAAACGCAACGTCGATGTCACCATGCACAATACGTGCCACACAAGGGGACCATCGATGGCACCAAGTGCCACGCCTGCCACGCAAAAACACACCTCGCGTCACAACCGAGGGCACGCGTCATATCCGAGGAAACGCGTCCGCGTCATATCCGAGGGAAATTTCCGCGTCACAACCGAGGGGCTTTCCATAAATTGAAGTTTATAGTTGGAAACATCATCTGTGGGGAATTGTCAGCTGCTATGTTTGAGTACCAGAGGGTAAGTTTGAATGATTTCGAATTGTGTGTTGCTGTGTTTGAAGATGTATTCATTCTCAACTCCTGGGTGATTTTGAAGTTTACATTCGCACAGGGAAAAAGAAATCAATGACAAACGCATGCAAAATGACCCTCGAAGTGGCCAGAACACAAGAAAATGCCAGAAATCATGGTAATCCCTTCCTCCTAATAGATCCTAATAGCAAAATAGAATAAAATCGACTAAATAAACCTCCAGAGAACCCATGTTTTAGTCTTGGATCTGTTCATTTTAAGGGGTCAATGGGTCCATCACATTCCCATTCCTCAGTCGCCCACCAGCACAGCGCTGCTGGTCCAACCCACATCGCAAACCTGGGTTCCAGAGAGGGGTCCAGTTACGTCACTGCTGGTCATTCCTGTAATTCACTGATGATAAAAAAAGGGAAATTGGATTTTCCGTAATTTACCCAGCTGTAATTCAGTAATTCAATGATATTCAAAGCAATTGGATTTGAATCTGAATGATTTATATATAATATGGGTTTGTCTGGAAATAGGGTATATTCCCAATGAAATAGCCATTTAAAAACGGGATAATGATCAGCAAAACCATTGGGTTTAGGGGTACACTATTTTCAGACAAATCCATATGTATATGTACATGTATGGTGTTCGATAAAGATCTCTACATATAGAATTTCCCATCGCTAAGCCCGTGGCGCATAGCTCTTTGTCCGATGGGTCTGATGAGTCGGGTGTGCCATGCTCTCCACAGCAGGTCCTGCCATGCAAAAAAAAAGGATTGAATGGAATGTCATGGGTCATTAAATGTCCCCATTGAACATCACCCAACCATGAATGGTATATGGTCTATAATGGCTACTATTTTTGGTGATGTCCAATATTCCCAAAATGGGACATTTACCAACCCCTGAATGTTTACAGCAAACACCTTGAAAACTCATGAAAAGTGTCTATTGAAGTTAGAGCAAATCTGCATGAAATGTCGAATCATGTCGATCTTCTTGCAATTCATCTGGAAATTCACCTGGAGGTAATATGTATATATATAGTTTCCTGCAGATTATTCATTGTTTTTCCCATAAATCAAACCATTGATCCATGAGACTGCATTGCAGATGCGGATGCAAGTGCTGTTGGAACCCGAGCTCGCTGGCGGTTCATTGTTTCTTCATATTTAGGCTGGAAGACCTGTGGTTGAATAATCCGAGGAAAACAACCACAATCAACGCAGATGGTGAAAATTGGGATTCTCAAGTTGGGGATGAAATATCACTCGAACTATCCAATTGCAGCGTCCGAATGCTTACGAATCGTATAGAAAAGTTGGGATCTATCCTTTCCTTCCCTGCATCTAGCATGTGAACAATCTGAGACACAACACTTGGATACTGCAGAAAATATCAATGCTGGCCACAGAACCAAAACGTTCACCGGGCTCACCCATGCCCACACATCACTATTATGACTATGAGTCAGCCATTCAAAAATGAATACCTGGGTTGGTTGGTAATGTTTTTGGGTGTCAAAAAATTACCTTAGTCATCCTTAGTCCATATCAATCAGGGATACCTATCAGCTGTGGCTCCCTGTGGCTCCGGACGAGCAAGCTGCAGCTGTAGAACCTACGGGAAGTGGGGCAGAATATTGGACCATTTGAGGCAAGGGAAAAACATCGATTGAATTCTGAATGGATATTTGTGGGATATGTTCGATCGCCAACATGGGAGCATATCCCAATGGCCATTGAAAACATGATAAACCATTTATATAGAATCTACCTACTGGGACTCTTCTGTGTTTTTGACTCCCCTGAAAAATCCAAGAATGTTTTATTGATCCTAGACATAGACCTCGAAGCCACGAAGCCATGAACTTGTGATATCATCCTCAAAGGGGGTGTTTTTTGCTGGTGAAAATGCTGAGATATGGATGTCTTTGATGTATTTGTCATGTTTTCAAGAGATCTGGAACCCAGAACCCCTGTACGTTTTCCTGCCGAAAAAAAACAGTGTGATGGTGGCTTTCAAAGGAATTCCTTCCCACTGTCTCATGGAATCACCAGAATTCAATGTCTATATATATATACATATATATCTATATGTATATATATATATATATATGGATATATATGGAGGTTTCCTGAAATAGGGGCACCCCTAAATCATCCATTTATAGCTTCGGCTTTTCCCTTATAAACCATCCAATGCTCGCCTGTGCTGCTCGGCGCAGTGCTGGGCGCATCCGTCACCGATCTCAGGGAATCCGTGGTGAAACAGGGGCAATTTGGGCAATTGAGGCCATGAAAACATTGGAAAATGCACTATATTACATATACATTTATCTATCATAAATAGTAATTTATGGCCCATAGTCACTATATTACTGTTGTAATACATTAGATGGGCCATAATATATTCTATAAAACATATACATAAATATTACTTAGATGGGCCATGGAGTTAGTTCACTAGGAATCGGAAATGGATGATCATTGGGTTTTTTTGGGGGTTATAACATGTTATAACCCCAGTTACTAACCAGTTAGTTAATCCCATGGCCCATCAAAGTAATTGAACCATCAAAAAAGGTGGATCTAGCACTAGCCATCAAAGAAAAACGGTGACTTCATGGGATGTATAACTGGTATGTATATATATATATATTCATATAGCTAAGGTGGTAAACATGACATGGTCAACTGTTCGGTTTTCTATGGAAATAACGAACTAGTTGGCGGGCCCCACCTTGTAACAATTTGACCCCCAAATCATGTTCCCATATAACAAATTACCATAAATTACCCTTGGAATATGGGGCAAAAGAAACAATCTGACAAAATCTTACCCGTATTCCAAGGCTGATCGTATTCCAGAACCTAAGAAGCAAACAAAAAGTCTGCGGCACAACATTAGGAAATATATTCACAACAAAATATTCAGAAATGGGTATGGGTCAATACCTATAGATACATTTTTAGTGGGATGAACATCCATTTACCAGCTATTTTGATGTTCACCAGGGGTACAAGGTTTTGACACACTGCCAAATAGAGAAACGACAAAAATGGGAATCAAAAATTTGGGAGGCCAAGAAAATGAGAAACAGAAAACCTGTGGAGGGCAGCCCCTCCAGCCCAGACGAGTGGCGACAAGGCATTGGTCACATCGATGCACTTGTTCACCTGGTGGGATCCGATACCAAAATCGCGGCTGGATTTAGCCATGATTCATAGGTATTTCATAGAGATTTCGAGATATGTCGTAGGTATTGAAAAGAGGATAAAAGAGGTATTATTCATCATGTTCATCCCGGGTCATATGGTATTTCAATGTATTTCATATAGGTTCTGGTCCAGCATTGGAAGAGGCTTGTTGATGGCATTCATAGGGTGGAAGATACCCAGAATCCATGGGAGTTGCTTGGGTCTAGTGGGATTTCATAGGGCGGAATGGGGTTTGTCCGAAGGGATATTTTATGGGATATATGGGATAGTCTATGGTAGATGGTATATAACCAACCAAGTGGGACTTGAGATTGCCCAACAACGGATCATATCCCAATGTTGTGGCAATTTCAACAGGGATACACTGGGATTGGGGGGTGCCCCATTGTTTGCAAAAAATAGATAGAAACTCGTTTGGGGGTATATCTCAGCGAGAAATGCCTAAAGCTGTTGATGCTTGTTGATGCTTGTTGATTCTATTTGATGGATCGCCTACCCTCCGGTAATCAAACGTGGCTTAATGGAAAATGTGAATTTATATACAATGACAAATGATGTTCCCATTAAAACCGCCATTGCTAAGTTTGATTACTGAAGAGGACTCTTCCAGTCCAACTGCGAGCTAGCTGTGCGACGCGAAAACGGATTGTCAAGCTGCCAAAACGGCTAGAGATGAGAATTGCGAATCTGCAACTGAACAAAGTGTTGACCCGAAATCGACGTGCTCAGCTTACATTATTCCATTCGCAAGTCATAATTGACAGACATGTTTTGTGTTCTTGCTGCTTCCATCATCCTCCAATCCCTCTTTTCTAATCTCTTTTGTGGTTTGGCTGCAAGAAACCATGCCAGCGTTTGCGCGCGGCCTGCGCATCATATTCCTGGCTGGGACCACAGTCATCTGCAGGAGCTTCACACCTGGCCGATCCCAATCTGGTGTACCATTTATCATTCCTTTAAGTATAAGACATGTGTTTTATTCAAGGAAGAAAAGGCTTTGGTAGACTATATCATCTATATCTATACGAATACTCTTGTTGAAATAGATCTGTTGTCTTACAAATACCTTCTGGTAAACTAACATAGCTATTAAAAATGGCCCAGTCGAAATAGTTGAGTTACCCAGCTAGAAAATGGTGATTTTCCATACTTATGTATGGTGATTTTCCATACTTATGTAAACGGTTACCAAAGGATAATGGGGGTTGACCAACTTTTCAAAGCCTCAACCTTCACCAGTCCAAGAGCATCCACCGCCGTCCAGGCACCGTAAGTCCTGCTGGTTGAAGAAATTCCGAGCGCCGTCGTACTTCAGAGCGCAGCAGATGGTCCCACCTCAGAAGTCGGGGCATTGCGGCATTGCATCGGGTCAGGTGACCATATCATAGCCCTGTTATTTTTTTACCCCCATTAACTATAGTTATATCTACTATAAACCATAGTTAAGCCACTTATAAGGCAACTTAATTAGCTATTTTGGGGGCCCCATCCTGTATGGCTTACAGGTTTCATACTAACCACCCGGACGCGCGATCGTAGGAAGTTCGCAAGAAATGCTTATTTCATGATGTCGTGGGATTCTCATTCCATGTGTTGGAAAAGAAAAAAACATACGGAGAGTTAAGCCACTACCCTCTGGTAAACTGACATAACTGTGGAAAATCACCATTTTTGATGGGTAAATCAACTATTTCTATGGCCATTTTCAACAGCTATGTTAAATTACCAGAGGGTAAACCACCAACCAGTACGCAGGTGGCAGTCACTCTCATGCCCGTTGTTTAAAGAACGATCATCGCCGGGGTGTCCCGACATGGGTGACTCGCTAAACTTATGAAGCAGTTGCTGGGATGGTCGTCCAAACATGTCCAAACCCCCACGACGTCTGGGTAGGACTTGATTGTGTTTGAACCGATTCTTTGATCTCTCTCGCTCTCTCACTCTCTCTCTCTCTCTCTGTCCTCCGGCAGGGTTGTTGCAGTTTAAAGTTTAAAGACTATATTGGGTGCTCCACAGTGTATATCTTATGCATGTTACGTACGTGTACAAATTAATTAGTTTATATAAAACTACGTATTACAATATGAATATAATATATATATATATATATAAATAACTACATATATATATAATAGGTATACACACATATTCCATTATATTACGTAATGATGCATGTTTTCCAAGCCAGAAATGGAGCCGGCACCGCGCCGGCACCCCCTGGGAGGACAACTGGATTGGCATTCTGCATCCTGTCCGTTGAACGTGCAAGTCGCGGATCATTCCGCCAACAGCTTTAGTTGGCTTTACCCAGCAACTCATCATTTCTGGAGATAGTGGATATGTGCAGATGGATAAATTCTGGAGATAGTGGATATATGGCCCATAGAAATAGTTGATTTACCTATTAAAGATTGTGATTTTCCATATGTCAATGGGATAATCCCACGGAACTGGGACAGTGGGGTGATCCTCTGAGTTACTAATCATGATATGGGGATGTCTTTTATAGAGCATACAATAGTGGATCTTCTGGGTGTATATTAGATATAATGGGATGTAACCAATTATATGTATATATATATATATATATCTTACATTATGTGTATATATATATATATATATTATGAGTTTATATTATGTTATATTATATTATGTTATATTATAGTATAGTATATTATCTTTTATCATATTATATCATATATTACATTATATCATATATTATATTACAGTATATCACTTATTATATTGTATATTTCTTGTATAGTATTATATATCTTATTTTATATAAACGGTATCATTAACTGGACGACAAGTCGATGGTCCCATCATCCAATTCCTCGCCGCCTGTTCTGGGTTTGTGTGCGTCCATGTTCCCAAATTCATAGGACTTAAATAGGGTCAATTCATTGCAGGTACATAATTATGTATATATATATGAGCATATGTTTATATATATAATTATATATGAGCATATGTTTATGTTTATGTTTATATGTATATATACACATGATATATACATTATGAAAATATGTTTGTGTGTGTGTCTATGTGTATGATAGATGTATAGGTATACGGTATACACAAATATTGTCATTGTGTCTATCTATAATATCATATACATATCTCATAAGACATATATATATACCATATGTATAGTGTGTATACAATATATTATTTATATATATATCATATATATATATATCATATATATATATCATATATAGGTATTCAACACATTACTTGATATTTTCCCAATCATGGATCCATGGAATGACCCTTTCGTCGGATTTCAGAAATCCCCTGTCAGTTGCAGCTTGGGAAGCCATGGCCTGTCTGATTTACCTATGAAAAAATGGTCATGGAGTCCATAGCTATGTGAAGCGGCAAGCGTTGCATTACCTCTACATTCAATGGCGCCCTCCATTCACATCATCCGCCATCCCTGCATCCTTGCTTGTATCTTCAGTTCTATCACCAGCAGTTTCTCAGAGGGTCACCATGGTCAATCTAAGATACCTCCAAACAGCTCTGAATTTTGCTGGTCTATATCGCAAACAATGGATCGAAATTAAACTATCATAACACATGCAAGAAATGCAATATACCCAGAAACGAAAGTAGAAAAATGATTTTTTGATCGGGATTTCTAACACCCTTCTCAGACTGCCACCCACGTCTTGCGCCATGCCTGTGCTCGAACTGCATAGCAACAGCAGGCCGAGATCGCGCGGCGTAGCATGGCCACCCATGAAGGTCGTAGAGAAATTCAGAGCTCACACCATGGAGAGAGCTTCACTCACAGCGGGTTATGGATATGTGTCAACAGCAAATGGACAACATCGGGATATTACCAGCAAAAAATGCAGGTATAAGTGACGCTGTAGACATACAACAAGAGGATGGACTAGTGTTTTCACTCATTCAAGAGAACCCTAGGCATGGATTCAAGTTCCCAGCCCCGGATCAAAACAAAAAGGGCTAGAACGGCCGGTAGAACCGGAACTTGTCTTATTTCAGGAGTGGCAATGCCGTTGAAGCACGGGTCATTAATTTTGAGCCATACCTTTTCACAGGAACGGCAGCTAGAGAGTTTTGGAGCCTCCAACCTTGGTTTTTGTGCCAAGGATCGTATGGCCAGTTTCTTCCAGCTGGAAACAACCCATCTTGAAACAAACAAAGCACAACTGACAATGGGACAATATAGAATAATGGGATAATTCATGGGATTTTGAGGGATATTCGGATAACTCATGGAATATTCATGGATTATTCATGGACTATTTATGGATATACTCTCAATCAAAAGTGGCACTGGACATTTTCCCGAAATCGAGGTGTTGCTGGGAAAATCATTGAACGAAATGGGGGAGTGTCCAGCCATGTTGCCATCGCCTGCCATCGCCTGCCATCGCCCAGCCAAATCTCTCCTTGGCCCATGGCGGATTCTTGTCACAATGCCGAGCCAGAAAGAGGTTGAAGACCTCGCCAGTTGTAGCGTGGACCCGAGCTCCGTGGAGGAAAAACAAAATCTTGCTGATGGTGCCCATGAAATCCCATTTTTATATCAATACAATTCATATATATATATATATATCTTATATAAAATTGATTAAAATTGGATATATCCAAATGAATCAAATGATATATCCAAAGGCCAAGAAACCATGCATGGGTCAAGAGTCGCAATCCCGGGAGTGGTCCCTGTGGTCCCTTGTGGTCCCTGCGCATTTCGAGGGCAGAGTCGTCACCTCCCAGAGACCGAAGTAGACGTTGTGGCGAAACCGGGGAAATCCATGGGGAAAGCCATGGGAAATCATGGGAAAAGGCTGGGGAAATAAAAGGAAGCAAAGAATTGGAAAATCACCATCTTTATCCATCTTTAAGTTCGGTAAATCAACTAATTATAAATGGGCCGGTTTCAATGTCGCACACTGTTAGTCACTACCAGAGGATAAAATCACTCAAAATCAGATAGAATCACCTATGAATCACCTATTTCTCTCACGTGGCTGCTGTATCCATAAATGGGACAACCCTACATCTGCTGGTGCCTGCTGGTTTCAACCCCCCGTACATTCCCATTGGTTTTACTCAAATTCTCAAACTTCTTGCAGGCTGCATCCTACTGTACGATATCAAACATCAAATATCACAATTGTGCCTAAATTGTTCCGTGCCCAGATTTTTGGCGGGAATTCTTACAACTTGAAAGACAAGATGACAAGATGTTTGAATAACGAACACATCGTTGTCAGCTATGTTCAATTTGTTTGAACAACTAAAATCTCTTGACGCCACCCGTCCCCCGCGTTCAACACAATTGTGGCACCTCCGCTCTTCTGACTCTGAAGGCAACCAGCAGAAGTGTCATCAGAAAGGTACCTCAGAAGTTACCCTCTGGTAATTTAACAGCTTGCTATTGAAAATGGCACATTTAGTTCGTTGATTTACCTATTTAAAATGGTGATTTTCCATAATCATAGCAAACTGCTAGTTTACCAGAAGTTACCCTCTGGTAACTCAACAGCTTTCTATAGATGCCCATGGCCATGGCCGCTATCGATGGTTTACATATTCTTCTAATGGTGATTTGCCAGTTCGCAAACTGTTAGTATGTGTGGTTCAAATTGAAATGCCAATAAAAATACGTGGCTTAAGCTGAAATGGGATTCGTGAGTTTTTTGAATGCCAAAAAAAAAAGCCAGTCAGCCAGTTCCTTCAGCGGATCTCTGGCGACTACAAAGATTGCGGGGCTCATCCTGGACATCCTAAGACTTAGAGTTGCCACAACCGGACCCCAGAGTTATCTCAAAATTCTAAAAATCGACCACCCTCTGCCGTAAAAACTGTAGGGTAAACCTCATCCGAGCCACAGAAGATGACCCTCCAGCTGAAGGAACTTCGACCTCCAGCTGACAAAAAAACCCAAAAATGGGGGGATCAATTTTTGGGCTTTTTGGGACCCCAAAAAACGGTCAAAACGTGGTCGACTCTTCGACTGTTCGACATCCAATTTTTGAGCCATAAATAGCCATAAGTCATCTGGATATGGGTCGAGCCAATCACCGCAGGGCAAGATTCTCTTCGTGGCACTTGGCGATTACAGCATTGACCCATATATCTCCAACAAACAACTGGTATCTGTAACATATATCCCATATCTCCAAAGAAGCAAATAAAAACCTGTAACTTAGTCAACTGTCTGTAACTTAGTTTTCGGCAATGTTTCCTATGAATTGCAATTTCACCACCAAAAAGTGAGCAGTGTTCAAAACCCAAAAAGGATTTCCCATAAAAAAAATGGATTGTGAAAATCTCCAATGTATTGGTTAGTATAATTCCGAAATAATCAACCAACCAACTGGTCTTGAAGAATTTCATACCGTAATAGTTATAGTTATATTGTTTGTCCCATTAAATCCTATTGATATCCCATGAAATCAGCATTGAATGGGTATATAATACGGCTATATCACTTGGATATATTCATAAGATTGTACCACTAACTTGGCAATTATTGGCAATTATTACCACTACCCTCTGGTAATTTAACATAACTATGGAAAATCACCATAGCTATCATGGGAAAATCCACTATAAATGGTCATTTTCAGTAGCTATTTAATAAATTACCAGAGGGTAACTTGGTCATCAGTTCATCTCCCCTTTAATGGGTATTACGTACTTGAACTAACCACGTAGCACGGCGTTTCCGGCGTTTCCCCCGAGAAACGACCTCCCGTCGTCTCCGTCATCGTGCTTCCGCCTTCTGCAAAAAAAAGGGGACCCGGAGATGGATGGAGCGGAGGGAAACGGATGTATCGATTATGCTGTAAGCTGTATATATATATATATATATATATAATAACGTTTGTATATATATATATATATATATGTGTATATATATATATATGTGTATATATATATATATTTATATGTACATCATATTGTATATGATAGATCATATTATATATAATAACAGTATATTATACTGATATTATATATATAATCTCATAGGATTCATCATTATATGCTGTATTTTATTATATATAGAAACCCCCAAAAGGATGCCGAACACTCGAAATACGGTTTACTTTTTGGGGTCACTATAAACATATCTATCTATGTATCGATTTATTCATTCATCTATGAATATTTGTCTATGTGTACATTTATTTATTTTTTTATTTGGACATCTATTTACTTATCCATGTGTACAGTTATTTAATGTAGGTATCACAATTTCTCTATTTACTTATTTATTTACTTGTTCATCGATTTGTTTATCTATTGTTTATTCTTTATTCGTTCATTTACATAGTATGTATTTACTTGCCTACTTATAATATTGCATATTGCTACTTGTGCAAAAGAGGCCCGCTCTCTCTCTCTCTCTCTTTCTCTTTCTCTACTTGCAAATCTACATATCCATACTGTGGATGGAAGAAATCCTGCACCACCTGGGATGGTAGAAAGCCTATAAATAATGGGATGTTTACAACCTATTAACTGGTGCAGGATTTCTCAACCATCCACAGTATGTTGCATTGATGTACACAGTATGTGTGAGGAATTCACCTGTGCAAATTGAGACGTCGTCCACGACATTCCACGACCGCACCTTTCAGGCCATCGCTCAGATAGTTGGATCCCTGAACCTCATCCAACCTGCCAAGGATGTCGGGGGAACTTATGGATATCTGCTTGGTGGTGCAAATGGGATTTTATGGGATTTTATGGTGACTTAATGATTATTCATGGGATCTCTATATACAGATGATAGTAGATAGGTGATCTGGTTGGTGGTGCAATAACCATCTTGAAAAATGATGGAGTTCGTCAATGGGAAGGATTATTCCATCCCATATATGAAATGGAAAATAATCCAGCTATGGATACCCTGGAGTAAACATCCAAAAAATCTGGAAAACAACCACGGTTTCCCTAGGGGAATGAAATGATCTACAAATGCTGGGTGTTCCAAGTCTATGTTTACAGGAGGCTAATCTAGTCAAAGTGGTGTCCAAATTTATTGCCCTCCTAAAATCAAACGTAGCTTGCTGGACAATTGCCAACCAAATGATTTTTTCCCATTAAAACCTCCATTTGGATCATGGATTCCCCATCGCTACGTTTTGCGGGAGGGTAAATCTATTTAATCTATTTGTTGGTGATTTCTTAGTGATTTGTGATCACATTATTTTTTGTTAGTGATTCGTGGTTTAATCATGTTTAATCTATTTCTATGTAGGCAATGTCTAAACATGGAGATCTTTTTGTGGTTTCTGCCGTAGTAATCCATGTTGTTTCGGGCCCACGATTATCCCGATTTTTGATGGGTGGATGGGATGATTGATGGGATTAGGACCCCGAAAGCCATAGCTTTTGCACCTAAAAGTTCTTGATGTTTAATTGCTATTTTGTACCCTAAAAATCGGAAAAAAAAAACATGGAAAAACCTACTTAATTGCTTCAGCAAGAAGTTCTGTGGATTCTGTGGATGTTTCGCTGAAGCAATTGTGGGACCCAAAGGGTTGAAGTGACTTAGTGTTCGGCAAGTTTGGTTCCTATTGGTTTGTTGCAGTAAATAGAATGCTCAAAAACAAAACCTTTGCTGCAACAAACGGCAAAGCACCAACCCTTTGAACAACAGTTTTTGGGAACATGTTCAGATTGCTGATCAGAAACCTCAAAAACACTCATATCTTCACTAGAAATTTCGAGCCGCCAGCTGAAAATTTCAGTCCACCAGGATGTTCGTTCGAGGAATGCACCGATGATGGGGTGAAACAACCATGATATGGCGATATTTTGTTGGAAATCATTGATGGTATTTAGCCAACAATATGGCTACTGTATTTACCACAGGTCTATATAACATATAATAATGATATGATTTGTATACGACATAGATACCATCTGGTTATTTAACATAGCCATGGAAAATCACCATTTTTAATAGGTAAACCCAGGTATACCATCTATAAATGGGCCATTTTCCATGGCTATGTTAAATAACCAGAGGGTATACTACATAGTAACTACTATAGATTACTATAGCCATCATGCCATCATTTGGTCTGGCACCTGGAGTAGCCAGCCGTTGAGGCAGCGGCCACGTCGGCAGCGTCGGCATGTGCTCTGCCGCCAGCAGTTCCCATGCCGCATGGGTAATCTGAGTGTTCAACGAGCCAGCCGAGGCACTAGAAAACCCTTATAATGGATTGAATATGATTAAATACAGTATATATGCAATATTATTAAATAATATCACAATCTGTGTAGTATACAAACAATATCATACTACAATTCCTATTATTATTATCACTACAATATTACATATGTAGTATAATAATGTATAATGTCATAATTAATATACCCATAAATAAATAGATTGTAGATGGTCAATCCTTCATAGTTGTATTATGTTTACACGACAGGTTCAACATGTCCCAGCTAACAGCCAGGGTTCACAGGTGGAGGATCATATTAGATCAACTGATTTCCAGTGTATGGATGGTTCACCAACCAGAAACCAACCCTGACAGCAAAATGATCTCTTGATCTTCCATGTCATCTCCTGCTTTGAGCAGTTGGCTCAATGGGCTGGGCTCAAGAGTCAGGGTTCTCTCAACCAGCGGTTTGGGCAGTTGCTTCCCTCTGACATGAAAGAAGCAGAACCATCCACAAGATCAACGAAAATCTCGATGCAAATCTCGCCATCACATGGGTTCCCAATAATGGGGGTGTTCAATCATGGAGGACCGCAAGATCCTCCAAAGTCCGTCACCAGTGCTTTGGGGTAAACCACTTTTGAGGAAAAAAACAAGTAAGTATATTATGTATATATAATATATATTTGTATATATATATAAGGCTGAAATATATTGAAATATAACATAACGTAACAATTCGCTAAACTTAACTAAACTGACATCACACCATTTTGGCATGGTTCTTAAATGATCATCATATCATCTGACGTCAAGGCTGCAACCGTGGCCTTTTCTCACTACCTTTGAGAGAGAGGGCATTATCATTGGTGAAATCTGCAGAGTTCACACGCTCTTCATGTGGAACTCAGCGAAAAAAATATCAACGAAATCCCCGATTTCTGGTCATGGCAAGTTGCGATTTTTGCACAGCGCTTTGGTTGGCGAACAACGCGAATAGTGAAATGTCCGCTTCTGTGAGTTCTGTTCCTATGCCGCTATTCGTGTTATACAAATGACCAGAGAATATCCACAACTCGGTCTTCGATGCTAAACCTCAGCTGAGGTCCGGCTCACTGACTTCACCTGCGTTAAAAAGACTTTGATCCAGGAAATGGACTGGCAGTTTTGTTCTTAGCCTCCTGAAAACATACAAAAAGGATCAGAAAACCCATCATGAATGTCGATCATTTTCCGGAAATCATGGGTTTTCCATATCTATATGTTAGTTTTGGGGGTCTGGTCAGTCTGGTGTGCGGATGTTCAATGTCGAACAATGTCAGGTGAAACTATAGGAAAGTTCACCACGGAATCTGCAATCTGAGGAATCCCAGCCTTGCGATGACCAGTCTCCTGAGCACTCCTCCTCCTCCTGAAGCTCTCGTAACTCCAGAGATTGCGAATCCTCTCCTGACCACTCGCCTGGAGTTGGTAGATGTCCCTGGGGATTGAAAAAAAGGGCCCCAATTTCAACGAAACGACTGGCCCCAAACGTGGGGGTTCAAAACATGTGGCTTCGATTTCTACCAAACCTTGAAGATCCTTGCAGGTGAATTTGACCCATGTTATGGGATTTTAAAGCAATTTAAAAGCCAATTGTCCCATGTTTGAACAATTGAAGATGATATCCCAACAACTATTTGGAAGTGATGCTTACAAGACACCCACTCTGGACATGTCCTATTCCGGGATGTTTGAACACTTCCAAATAAGTGAAACTGTTGGCATATCATCCCCAGCAGGCACAGGCCTGAATACTCTCCATCCCCCAACTCATCTTTCACATCCTCGGCAGGTGTCTCTCGCTGTGGAATGGGCTGATTGCCAGCCAAATTTTCAAGGAATGGGTCTGCATGGATATGTCGATTGCCAGCCAAATTTTCAAGGAATGGGTCTTCGCCTGACTGCGATTGCTCCATGGATGCGGAAGTCATACTAGGGACAGCTTCGGAGACAGAGAGGTGCTGGCAGTCTCTGGAGGGTGCTTCTGAAACCGCAGCAGGAGAAGCAGGGGAAGCAGGGGAAGTAGGTGAATCAGGACCATCATTTGATGCGACATTCTCATCGTCGTTCTTGTCTACATCTACAACTGCTATTGAAAATGTCAGTTTGTTGTCCTCATTTCCCTCTTCAAAC
>Ga0126342_10012818_pt1 | contig 14913 bp, 16 predicted proteins | sample Cyp1metagenome_FD_92528 | JGI IMG/M metagenome (GOLD analysis project Ga0126342, IMG submission 92528) | Coral microbial communities from Lord Howe Island, Old Settlement Bay, Australia - Cyphastrea 1 metagenome | ecosystem: Host-associated > Invertebrates > Cnidaria > Coral ...
ATGGATGGATGTATGGATGGATGGGTGGGTGTATGGATGGATGGATGGGTGGATGGATGGATGTATGGATGGATGGGTGGGTGTATGGATGGATGGATGGGTGGATGGATGGGTGGATGGATGGATGTATGGATGGATGGATGGGTGGATGGATGGATGTATGGATGGATGTATGGATGGATGGGTGTATGGATGGATGGATGGGTGGATGGATGGATGTATGGATGGATGTATGGATGTATGGATGAATGTATGTATGTCATGTATGGATGGATGGATGGGTGGATGTATGGATGCATGGATGTACGGATGGATGGATGTATGGATGGATGTATGGATGGATGGGTGGATGTATGGATGGATGTATACAGCATGATCTTCAAATATGAATTATGGGAATCATGAACTACGTGGCTGGCTGTCCAAACTCACAGGACACATTGATGGGGGAGACCCGGAAACCGAAGATGAGTGCTGGGATTATGGTGCTGGAACCTGACAGTGAGAAGAACCCTGGCCGCAATTTAGTCTCATTGACTTGCGTGGAAAGCGCCATGAGAACCAGGTTGTCGGTGAAAATGTTTTTGTGGTACCTAGAATGCATTGTATGTGGATCTGTATGTATTGTTGCTTGATGTTGCTTGGCTGGTGAGGTTTGACACGATAATGGAACGCAGCAGTGCGGTGCTGGAAGGGCAGAAAAAATCATATTTCCTGGAACAGGATGTGCTGAATGCCTTCTTCAGTCAGACCTACAATATCCTACCGATGACCTACAATTTGTATCCCGAACTGTTAGATTTGATGCCTTTTCTTCACGTTGTCCAAGATTCTGGAACGAATGCCAGCATGTGGCCAAGCCTGGAGTTGCCTATGGACAACAGCATCAAGGTGGTGCATTTTTGGCACCTCTTCAATCCATTTCAGATCACGAAGTACAAAGGAGCACACAACTTGCAGGTGAATGCAAAGCGCACCCACAAACAGATGTGGAGATGGCAGCCGGACTTTTGAAAGTTCAATCTTTTGGAATTCTTTTATTTTTGTTCCCGGATTTTAGAAGTCCATTTGTTTTTTTGTTTTGCAAACTGGCCACTCCCTTTGGATTTATTTCAATTGAATTTCAGATTTCAAATTTGCGGTGTTTATGTGCCTAACATTATATCATGAGTCCCAGAATCATAATTTAACAATTTAATGCATGCGTTTCATCAGGCTGACCGGCACAGCCCGCAAGTGAGCAAAAAACGTCCAGGTACACGATTTTCTGGCGCTTGCACCAGGAGGGCCTGAAGCGTCAGAAACTCAGAGCTTTCGCTAACTGACAGTTGGTCCAGTTGACAGGTCCAGTTGGTCCAGTTGGTCCCGTTGGCGAGGTGGAGCACCAGAAGACTATCCGAAGTGGCTCCGGCGCTGCTTTCAATCATCCAAGGCCTTGGTAGGGCCTGGTCGGGGTGCATTGCCTTCGCAGAATTGTAATGTGATTATGAATTGTTGACGTCAGGGAGCATCAGGGAGGAATGGATGACTGTGGTGTTCTGTACTGAGCAGTACAGCGAAATGCACGGAACATTTTCCACAAATTCTTGTATTGCAGAGTTCACAGACGAGTTTGTGGACGAATCAGTTCGGAAATCCACAAAATCCACAAACTCTACTTGTGCATCTTGTGCTTGGTGCAGGCTTTCGGAACTGAGCGTGACAAGTCGCTTGCCTCAGACTTCTTGCTTCTCTCAGGGTAGTGAATGTCGTGAGGCGTCAGACCGTGCCCCTGTACCCAGGTTTGTGCCAGTTGCTTACGGCGATCATTGCCGACACATTGAAGGACTTGCTTGGTGATACCTCCACAAGTGGCCAGTCTATGACGCCAATCGATCTGGAGCAGGTCTCTTGGAAACTAGTGCCAACATGTTGCAGGAGGATTTGAAGCCTTGCAAGATGTTTCTGGTTTTGATTCTTGCTTACAAATGAACATATATTTATATATAAAAAATAACAATATGTATATAAATAACTATCTTTACTTGTGCAGAAACCTAAACTGTATGCATGTATATACACATATATATATATATACATATATATATACATACATATATACATATATACATATACACATATATATATACACATATATATATATACACATCTATCTATATATATATATATATTTACATGTGTATGATATAGCTGTGATACATGTTATGTTCTGTTTCTGTGCGACCAAGGCAACATTTGGAACGAGGCGCCCCCAAAGAGTCCGCAAGCTTCTGTCTCCGAGCTGGTTGTAGTCGAGGCAATCCCCCTAGTCGCTGCGAGAAAATGCGACGCGTGTTTTGCGCGGAGTTCTTTTTCCCTCCTTTTGGGAATCTCAGAGAAGGCCTTTCGTTCTTTTCTGGGCATCCTTTCTGGCCCTTAACAAGCCTATTTAGATCTATTTAGTTTGTGAATGCAGCTGAATGAGGCAACATTGGCAGCGTGATGACTCAGTGATGACTCTGTGTATTGAATGCTGTGCTGAACTTCTTCAGAGACAACACCACATTTTTATTTGGTAACAGCAATGACAAAATCGTTGGTAGAAATGGTGGCGGATTTGCTGACACTTCAGTAGAGACTTCGGAGCTTCAGCGGTTTATTTTTTCCTGATGCTTTCGGCTCACCAGTATAGTCAATATAACCAGTTTTCGCAGGACAGTCCTGTTGTTTCTCGACTTTGTGCTTATTTTCCCTTTTGCGCAAGGGATGAAGATTGATCTTAGCACAACAGACTTGCTGGTATTGTGCTATATTAATAAATCTATATAATGCTTTTGTGCCAGCAAGACGCAGCACTGCAGATCACATCACATCACATCACATCAATGTGTCATGATAGCTATGGTAACTTCAATGGTAACCATAATTTAGTTTGTGCTTCCAAGAATTCTGACACCCAAATCTGTTCTGTTCTGGGCTTTGTTTCCTGCACTGATGCCATGGCATCCTTCTACTCTGGAGGGCAGGATGTCAGAAGACCCCGGCGGTAGCGAGAGCGAGCAGAGCGAGCAGAGCAAGCCGCTCCAGCCTTTGATGTCAAACTCAATCGGAAGATCGTGGCTTTGGACAGCGGGGCAGCCATCCTTGGCTTCGTGGAATCACGACGCTCGGAATTTGAAGAAGCACATTTGGTCACCGCGCTGCATCGCCTTGCGAAAAGCCGGGACGGTCATGCACTGCTGGGTAACGCAGTGTTGAGGGATCTGATTCGTTCGCTTCATCTTCGGGTGCAAAGTGCAGATGCTGCGGATGCTGCGGATGCTTCAGCTAATGCAACGGGGTCATTGCGCGCGGTGATGACCCCGCGACATCTTGCCAATACCGTTTGGGCGTTGGCTCGATTGTCAGCTAATGAAGTGCAGTTGACTAAGGAGACCAATGCAAGCCACAGCTGTAGCGGGCTTGGGGTAAGAGTCCTTGGTAGCATATGCTAGCATTGGTAATTAGCTGCATCCGATTGCGTCCATGTAGGGAAAACGGGGCCATAGCTTTTGGTCTTTGCTTGGGTGCAGGACATTGTCCGTGTGGCTGCCACGCAACTCCGGGAGTTCAAGCCGCAAGAGCTGGCAAGCACTATTTGAGGGCAGGCATTGCCTATCAACACCTTGAGTTGCCAAAGTTGGTGGAATTTGATAAACAATGATGCCTCAAGATATCCTCAAGATATTTCAAGCTTCTTTTCCAAAGAGAGGGAAGGTGAATGCAAATGACTGAAAGCAAGGAAAGTAAAACGACACTCGGAACCATGTTTTCAGCACCAGGCAGCCTTGCGCTTTCATGATGTGCCGTTCAGCTCTGCTATTGCAGATGAAGCTGCTTGCAGAATTGAAGGTGCACAAACGAAACGATGATGTAAGTTGCAAATTGCACTGTGAAGCTTTTCAGACGTTACTGGTCTCCACCTCGCATCCTTTTCTCAGAGCCTGCTTTGGACTGAAAGCTTCTCTTTCGACAATTCTTATTTGGAAATTCGGAATGGATAGCCGCTATAGCCCGCATTGGGAATTCTGTGTGCAGGCTTTGACCCTCAGGGTCTCTCTGGCACTGCTTGGGCTTTGGCTCAGCTGGGCTTGGAGAGCGCTGCCTTCTTTGGGGCGCTGGCAGAAGCAATTGTAAGGCGTTCTGCAGAGTTAGGAGAACCGCAATGATGCAGAACTTTGCAGAGTTGGGTGTCTAATTTCCCAACGCTTTAAGCTGGGCAAAACTGTGGCTGTGCACCTGATAGATCAGGAGCCCAAGAGATTTCCAACATCGCGTGGACATGTGGCAAGCTGCGGCACCAACACTCTGCTATGATTGATGCTCTCTCAAGTAGGGGGATAGAAATTCTGGATGAGTTCATCAGTGCAAGCCTGAGTTCTTCAGATGCAAGTTGCAATGACAGTGGTTCGGAGATGTTCGGAGAACACTTGCTTCTTCTACTCATTCCTTGAGCCTTTGACTTTTTGAGATTCGTGATTCCTTGGCTAGGTCAACACTTGTCCAACACTATATGAAGACTGGCGCGGCTTCAGTGTTGCCATGTTCCTTTGGTGTTTGCCTCTGTTTGCCCCTGTGCGCTTGACATATCTTGATATGTTGAGAATGTTGAGAACGTTGTGTCAGATGCTCAGATGGGAACGACTGACGCCCAGGTGGCAGCCATCTCAGAGCAGGCCATGCGGAAGCTTCCGATTTTGACGGCACAGGCAAGGACGGCATGACATGGACGGGGGGGGCGATGGCGAGAGCACATTTTGAAGAACAAAGCATTGAACGAACTACACCGAACTACAACGAACTGCCAGGACCTTTGCAGCACGGCTTGGTGCTTGGCCATCCTCGAAATGCGAGACTGGACGCAACGCACTCAGCTTGGCACATAGTAAGTCTAGGTAAGCGAAGACTGTGCAGACTCAAAGTCAATTTCAATGGAAACAGCCCCAGTCAGTGCATTTTCACTCCAAGGATTTGTCTTGTCCTATCTTGTCCTCATATATCTTAAATTGTTGTTTGCTGCGGAAAGTGGAAACAAGGACGGATATTTCTGCGAGCATTAGCAGATATAGGAACGACAGCTGAGTTATTTTCATGTCATACGCATCGCCGTCCGCCAAGAAGTAAGTTCTTTTCGAGCCACGAACTGGATAGTCCTGAGAAATCCACATAGTCAAATGCCTGGCAGCATTGTCAGCTGCCACCAAGCGTTTGCTAGTTACTGCTAGTTTGAAAACTTTCGCCAATGCTCTGGATGGATTGAAAAGATTGAAGAGATTGAAGAGATTGACATGGAATGAGGAATGACTTAAAATTGATGAAATTCATCAATTGATTCAACATGTTATAACATGTTCATCGCCGCTGTCGAGGTTGCTGGAAGCCGTGTGTGGTGCAGCACTTTCAAAGATCAAGGCGATGGCATCCGATGGCGTGTGCAGTACGTGTTCCCCAAATCTGTAGGGTCACTGGGAAAAACACGTGCTGTCACGCTGTGCGACAGGCTTGCGGGGCGCAAGGTGTTGCCAATCTGGTTTGGTGCTGCGCCACGTTGTTGGGATCCCAAGTCGAGACATTTGCCGGGTTTTGAAGGGATAAGATTTATCAAGATTCATGAGATACATGTGAGATACATGTGAGATACATATATGAGATACATGAGCATACAGCAACGGTCAGGTTGTATGTGAACATGCCTTTGATCGATGCCATCGCCCACGAGTGTCTCAGCCTCAAGCATGGGCAAGATGTGTTGCAGCCTCACCAGCTTGCGGTTTGGAGGCTGTGGTGCGATTATTGAATATTGGCATATAATTTACATGATATGTGAAGATATGCATTCTGTACACACACACACACATACATGCATGCATGCATATATCAAAATGGGGTTTGGTCGATATTATTCGTTAGTAGTGTTTCTTTAATGTAAATATAACACACACGCACACACACACATATATATATATATATATATGATATGTCATTAAATGTCATATTATGTGCGAATGTTTAGTCGCATTCTGTGTTTTGCCTGTGTTCTTCGATGGCATACTAAAGTTTCGTGGTTGTAATTTGTCCTTTGAGAACCATTGGTGGCAAGGTCCTTGTCACCGATTGCACACCTTGCACGATTGAAGCAAAGCCAGGTTTACCACCATGTCCTCGACGAATTCTGCTCTGGTTTACATATGCATGGTTTATTCAGGAAAACCCCGCCCAGGTTCTCCCAGTCCATTCCCCCAACTGTTTCCACCCAGGTTAAATCCCACAAAATCGCAGGAAATCACCAATTTCCTGGGAGAACCTGGGAGAACTTGGGCGGACCCGAGCAACAGAGACAGGTTTGATGTTCAGTGAGATGCTCAAGTTTTCAAAGGTGGATTGGGCCACCAGCTCCATGTGGAAAGCACCATTGTTGAATCTGGGTTTTCGACATTCTCGATATTGCTTCGCATCCTGACACGCATCAACATGACTTTCTCACACTTTTTTTCTTTCCCACGGCTCTCTGGCATGGCTGAAGTTGTCTTTGCTGCAAAAGTTAGTTCGGGGAAAAATAGGAGGGTGGCCCGCTATTTTGACTCACAATTTTTTAATATCTGCCGCAGGCGTTGCCGCTCCCTTTGGCCTGCAGGTTTACCATGCTTTAGAGTTTAGTTATAAGAAGGGATATGGCAATATATATATATACAAATTACACACGCACAACACACGCATATATGTGTATATATATACGTTACCATATATATATATAGATCATCTAATCTTTGATATGTCTATACAGTCTACACGCATGTATAGATACAAAAAGTAGTAGCCTCAGGTGCTTAGGACGATACAACGGTTCGACAATGTTCGACAATGTTCGACGATGTTTGACGATTCATGAGTTCGCGTGGCCGCAGCCCGGGCCGCTGAAGCCGAGGCCTGGAGACTTGTCTTCGTTTTGACGCTCCCGGTGCAAACGCATGGAATACCTTCAAATCTCAGGAGCAGGCGCGTCATGTGCCACGTGTTGCGACTTGTTGCCACGTGCCATGGAGAGTCCTTAGCAGGTGCCAATGTTCCAATGTTCCAATGTCCAATGCGTGTCCGAATGTGTGTAGTTTGAAACTCTTGCCGACTCTTGCTGCTAAACTTCGCGAGGCAAATACAGCATGAGGACTTGCCAGGCAGCCAGCGGTTTCATACTGATGACTCTCGACCGCTTGTGTGGGCCTGTGGACAGGCTGAACGTGCGTTATGATCCCCTTTTGGCCGCTTTTAGTGCTGCTTCTGCTGCAGGACCCAGTGACATCAAATTACATCATGTTATATGTAGGATTATCATGGATTATCTATGTTCTCTAGGTGCACATGACTGCCCAAATTCCGATCTAAACGATTTCAAACTAATGAATTTCACATTGCGCTCTGGACTCTGCTGACCGTCTTGGCTTCTAGGACTGATGGCAGCTTCGCCGCAGGACAGGTTGCATTGCAATGGTTGGAAACCAAAGCTTTATCAATAGAAATCTGGATGCTAAAATGATCTCAATTGGAGTTCCCTATGATTTCAGCGTGACTGGGTCAGGACATTTCAAGTACAGCATGGTCCTTTGCTAAGCAAGGCTATGCAGGCAAGTTTCACACAATAATGTTCGATGATGGAACAAAGCATTACAATTTATGATATTATTCTTCAATAGATTATATGTGATGCAATTCATCATTCTATACAGTTCAGAGTTCAACTAGTTTAGGGTGTGCACTTTTTCTCGGCATTTTTGGCCTTTGTCGCAGGCACTTCCTTCTTCCAAGCTCTTGTGCTAGTGTTGCCATCGCGCTTGCCCCAATTTGGAGCGCAGGAGAGGCCAAAGTTAGTGCTATTGGAGGCAAGTCTTGAAGACTGTGGCCAAATTGGCTGTGTCCATGCAGTGTCCTGAGAAGTATCTCCGTATGTATCATAGTATCATAGTATCTCCTTCAATTTGCACATCTCCATATTCATCCATATTCCATGTATCTCCAGCATTCGCTCCTGAGTTCCTGGTTACATTTTGCTTCGATTTCTTGCCACACATTGCCACAGCCACATGCCGCAAGGAGATGTCCAACAGCGTGTGGGCCTTTGCAACGCTTTTGCTGTCTGCCGACCCGTTGCTCGCTTCAGTTGCGGAGGCCAGGCCAGTTTTAGCAGTTTTGCATGGTTTTGGCATGTTTTTACGACGTGTAACAAGAGGTGTGACAAGAGCTGTCAAGGCATCATTGCATCTACCCCAGCCAACACAGTATCGGACGGCTGGACCGATTTCACTCTCTTGTTTGGTTAGATCTATTGTGAAGCTGAATCTAGTGGCTTGAATCTCTGCAGGGTACCCAAGACGGGCATCCCAATCCCCGTTTGGCGTGGCATGGCAGGCAGCGTTGCCAAGACTTCGCACTTGGCGCCCACAGGACGACAGAGACAGAATCCGACAGAGTCCGACAGAACGATTTTGGCAACGCTGGACCCAGTGGACCCAGTGGACCCAGTGGACCCAGTGGATCCTGGTACGCCACGAATTCGGACGCAGGAGTTGGCCAACACCGTGTGGACATACGCGCGCCTGTGCTTCCTCCATGAGGATTTGATGGTTGGAATTGCAGACCGTTTGATGGTGTTAAGGTGAGGCCTGGAAAGGCTTTGATAATTTTGAAGTCTTTCCAGTCTTTCCTACTTTGTTGCGTGGTGTCACGCGAGATGCTTTCAAAATCTTTTAAATGTGGTCTTTTGATGTCTCTTGATGCAGGTCAACTTCTGAGGTTGGCACCTTCACAGTGCAGGCCGTGGCGCAGACCCTCAAAGAGTTTTGGAGCAACAGCGGCCAGATGCGGCCAGCCTGGTTGGTAAAGCCTGTTCACCATCCAGGGTTGACATGGCTGGGGCAAGCTTCAGTTCGCAGGAGATGGTCAACACCGTATGGGGTTGCGCTCAGGCCCAACCGTTGCTTGTTGCTGGGCTGTCGCGACTGACGGCTGTGGTATATAGGCCACTTAGGCAATTCAAGCGATGCTGTGACAGCACGTGTCACAAGTGGCTTGCACCCTTGGTCCGAACATGGATCCTCAGGTGATGTTCTGCCATGAGAAACTCTTGGAGTCCATCGGGCAGACGGCCATCGAGCAAGCCAGTCTTTCCTTCAGGGGGAAAACCCTTCCCAAAAAACCATGAGAGACAACAAGAGACATCAAGAGACCATGAGATGCTGAAATTTTGGCTGTGGCGGTGCGCTGTGTACTTGTTGGGTCTTCCACACTGATTGACCAAGGTGAGTGGCATCCAAGAGATTTGGCCAACACAATATAGGCAGAGCCTCGAAAGACTCGCATGGGCGGCGGGGACGGGCAGGCATCTATTGAATCTATTGGGCAGAACGTGGAAGGATAGCACCAGTGGATGGACTGTAGTGACTGTAGCACTGTTCCGGCTTCGAAGATGGGCAGGCTTGGGCACGTTTAGTCCTGACGAACGAGAAACTTGCTCGTGCCATTGGCAGCGCGTCTTTGGCAAAGATCGACCGCATGAATCAACAGGACAGTCAAGTTTTGATATGCTTTGATGATCTTTGATGATCTTATGAGATGCTTGGATTCTTCTTACTGTTCAAAGTGTGAGCAAAGCACAGCCTAACCCTCAAGGATCTGTTTGCTGTGCCTTGCTGTGCCTTGCTGTGCCTGACCCCAGGATTTGGCCAACACAGCTTGGTCCTATGCAGCTCTGGAGATCCAGGCGGACAATTTGGGAGTGTCAGAGGGACAGATGTCTCATGCTTCAGATATTAACAGAAAATGGCCCTCTTCAGATCTCGGTCCAGGATGCAACCTTGATCCTGGCCATCGCGCAGCGCGCGCTGGTTGTCTTCTCATCAGAGACTAAACTTGAGGCCGAGCATGGCTGAGCTACTGAGCCTGCCATTTTGACACACGTGGACGGAGCTTCTGAACGATTTGTTGTGAAAAGGAATACACACATTGAACTTATTGAACCCTGTTTGATACTGACACGCAAACACACACACACACGGTATATACACGCACATACGGTAGATACATACACACACACACACGCACACACATATATATATAGAGGTGATCAATAGAATAATAAATGATAATAATACGAATAACCAAACAAACAAATAAATAATAGATAAAGAGACAAATATATGCACACGATTGCACATGCGCTTAAGGATTCCAAAGACTGATTCCCCAAAGAACACACAGATGAAACGGAATGTATTCTGCACGAGCACACCTTCAGCAAGCAGCACAAAATTGAAAATGACACTTGCCAGAGGAGGACATGCAACAAGAGAACTTTGGTTGCTTCAGCCGAAGTTGGCTTTGGACATGCTTTGCTTTCGCTTCAGGTGGCTCGTGATCTTGCTCTTCTGGCCTGGTCATTAGCCAAGTGTTGGCCTTAATGAGTCATGGATCACGGCCACTGGCAGTGGTTTTCTCACACAATAACAATGGCCACTTTTCCCGGTGTCAGGGTGTGCACTCACTTTGGTTCTTCGGTTTCGTGAGGTTGAGTTTGGCAACTCTGCCAATCATGAGCTCAATATCAGAGCTGATGATGAAGCAAATCCATGCCAAAAGCAGTGGTCCGCAGGCAGGTGTTGAGACCAGACAGTGGACGAAGTAATGTTTTGGCCGCAGAAAACTGTGAAGTCAGAAGAACAGCAGATGTTGGCGGCAAAGACTGGATTAGTCAATGTCAAAAGGTAGTTGATGAGCAATGGATAACACGTGGAGAGCTAGACCTTTGAGATGTTCGATGACACTCCCAGTCTTGAGACGTGTGTTTTTGCTCCAGCCCAGGCGCTTGCGAACAGTGCTTGGGCTTTCGCTACCAGTGCTATCAGAAACGAGCAGCATGGCAAAAATTAATACCACAGCAGGACTTCATTTATATTTTTGTTCCTTTTTTTATTTAAACACTGTTTAGAATTTCATCGGCTCATTGCTTTGATATTAACCCCCTTTGCGAAGGAACATGCTGAACTATTCCTGAGCGACTGACACCAGATGACACCAGTTTCGTTTGCAGGCCCTTATTCGAGGCCATTGCCAGGCGGGAGCAACGCAAGCCGACGAAAGGCGTGTCAGGTGATCCACACAGATCCACACAGTCCATCAGCTGCCAGGCTGTCTCTAGAAACCCTTGCCGAGTTCGATCAGCAGGAAAGTTTGGGAAAGGGGCCGTGAAAGTCACACATTTTATTGTCCATGGATGTCCCTGTCTCTGGATGCCACCGGTCCCCGGAAGATCTTTGATGCAGAGGGTATGACTCGCTGTGCAACCGTTTTGACCCCCATTCATACTCAATCACAATTCAAGCCCGATTCTCCCCGATTCATGAAATTTGCTTGCTCCCTGCGTCTCTTTTGATTGCCGGCAAGGAGCTGACTAATACGTCATGGACATTTGCTGAGATACGGTGCCGCAACATGCCCTTGATTGAAGCAAGGCCTTGGCTGAGAATCAGTGAAAGAGTGGGTGAAACTCACAGAGAACGGTAGTGACAGTAGAAATGGTGGGTAGTACCTGGTAGCATTGCATTGTAGCTGGCAGTATTTTCAAAATCTGTGCTGCGCTATTGTTTCTTTGGCTGTCAACAATTTCTTAGGAATCCTACTGGAATTTGTGCATCACCTTGGCTGACAGTTCAGTGGCAATCCTCGGCGCCCTGAGTAATGGCATGACGGAGGAAGAGGCGAAGAAGTCGTGGGGAATCCCTGACTCTTGCGACCTCTAAAATGACTACCTTGACTACCCTGACTGCTAGCTGTGACTAAGCATGGCCAAGCCAAAGGCTGCAGAATAGAACGCTTTCACTTGGAGTATTTCGACATATTTCGACCATTTGCTAATCGTGCCAGGTGGCGCGAGGTGGATATGCCATGGCGTGGGCACAGGCAGACTTGGCTTCTTAGCTGTCCAAACAGTGCTATAAACCCTGGGTTGATTCGCAGAACCACATTCTTTGGGGAGTCTTGACATCAAATCCCCAGCTTGTCTTCTCTTGAAACCATGGGGTTGAAACATGTTGAAACCGGGTTCAAGTGGCTTCCAGTTTCAGCGAAGCTCCAGGACCGCCATGGCCGTTCAGACCTCTCCCGAGCTTTGGTTTCACACTTCATCGCTGGAGCCTCACGGCATCGCATGGCATGGCATGGCATGGCACAGCTCGCCATGGCTTCGAGGCAGGTGCCCGGTGCCACAGCATGGCCTGGGGCCTGGTGATTCAAGACGAGGACTGTATGGCCCGGCTGTTTTCGATGATCATAAGAAGTCATAATATGTTGATAAATGTTGTAATGTTTTGATAGATCATGTCCTAGTCTGTCTTTGTTAATCTTTCGGCGTTTCGGTATTACTGTAGATTAGGTAATGATTGTTGCCTCATTCTGCCAATGGAATGCCTAAGAGTATTGCAGCCAATTGCATCCAATTGCCAGCTACCCTTTGCTGTTACACTCCGTCAGGAGTGGCGCCACAACGCCCCGCCGCATGGCGCAGTGTGTGCCCTGGAGGTGCCAAAAATTGTTGGTGTGGCAAAGTGCAACAATTCTCAAACAGCAAAATCTTTGCCCGAGAATTCCTTTCGGTTTGCAGTTTTTCTATGCTGTAATTTTTCGTCTGCGTGGTGAAAGGCTATGGCACAAACTGCTGATTTCGGCAAGGATTCAGCAGAGTCATGAAGCAAAAAGGTGTTCTTTCTTTTTTTGGGGTGTATGGCCGAAAGCACGGCTGGCATATGCTGGCAGGTTGGGGGTGTCGAACCAGGTTTGCTGTTGAACTCGATGTGACGAAGTGCTATATGGCTGCTATGGCTGCTATGGATTTTGCCAAATCTTCAAGGTCCTTGCGGCTCAAGATCCAACATTGGAAGCAATGAAAAGTGAAAAGTCATGACTTCATGACGACTTCACGACTCAGTACTCACAGTACTCCGGACATGTCATGACTCGGCCGATGCCTTCTTTAAGTTCTGGGCAGAGTTGGAGATGCTCGAAGGACCCGAAGGAGAAGCCATCTCTGACATGGCAAGGTTCCAACACTTTGCGGTAGCCTTTGCATTGAATATGTCAAAACTATATAGTCAAAACTATTTAACCTAATGATTTCAATCATTTTCAATCTACTGGATTAGACTCGATTAGACCAGGCTAAGCAACACTATACACGATAGATACAGCATGATACAGCTATACCCTGCAGCCGCCTTGTTTGGGTAGGGAAGGTGATACGCGTAACAATTCAAGCTCAGCTGTATCGGCTCATGGCAACCTCAAGACGTTGCCGCCCAAAAGGGTTCCAGAGTAACTTCCGCGAGAAGCTGATTGTCAAGGTATCAAACTCATTGTCAAGGCCGCGTGTCTTTTATAGGACACTATGGACACTGCTTCTAGCTCTGACCCTTGCCGTTTTTGTCCCTCAGCTGGCTTTCATGGCGAAAAGAGCGATGCCACAACCCATCGTCTTTGTGACGGGCAACGCCAAGAAACTAGAGGAGGTGTGGGATTCAGAAAAAATTGGAACACGTGCCAAAACGCAAATAGGCAAACTGCATGAAAACTATACAGACTAGATTTGTTAGCTGTGCCCACAGACTCTAAGACAGACTCTAAGACAGCCTCACTGTGAGGTTAAGCAAATCCTCTCATCGGGCTCAGAGGAGTTGCCCTTTGACGTCACTTCGCAGAAGGCTCGGATGCTTTTGATCCTTCACCCCCAAGAGAAACCTATCTGATTAAGTCGGATGCGTTTACAATGTGAGTGAGAAATATAACTAAGAGACATGAACAAATGGATGAATAGAAACAGATAAGGAAGAAAATAGCATCCATAGAACAGGTATCAACATGTTCACCTTCATGTGTAACCATTGTAGATATCTGTCATTATATCAAACATTAGCCTGTTTAAGTGCCTGTTTCTGTCAATTTATACGTATAGAGTCTCTTTCTCCAAAACACAGCCCCATACATAGCCCCATACATCGCCCCATGCATAGCCCGGATTGATGTAACTGATGTTGATATTCAAATTCACAGTAAAATTTACACCCTGACCCTACCTTCAAGGATTATCCATGCCCCATTTTCTTTAAGTCTTTAAATGTGCATGTGCGTGTGCACAATCGTTAGCATGTTTAAATGGTTGTTTCTGTCAAGATTTCCGTATAGAGATCTTTTCTCCAAAGCACAGCCCCATACATAGCACCATACATAGCCCTGATTCAAGCCCAGATTGATGTCAAAACTGTTGTTGATATTCAATTTCCCAATAAAATTTTCACCCTAACTTCGTGGAAACTTCCCGAACTGCCGAAATGTCCAAGAGCAGCAATGCCCTTTTTGAAAAGCCAGCTGCGCACAGTTGGAATTAAGAGCGCGGCAGGATTAGTCCAATAGGAAGCTTTAAAACAAGTTTGAAGTTTAGGCACTTGTTGAGTTTGGACATGATATGTTGCGATGTGATTCATATGATGTGATGGTATGACTTGACCTATACGACTTATGACATGATGCAAATTGACATTGCATGACTCCATGTGGAATGTTATGGTATATTATTTCGGTACGATTTGTGTCTCTGTGTCTATGTCTATATACCGTGGAATTACCATAGTGTGGAAACGTGGAAGTAAGGGCTCCGTGATTTGATGTTGTCATGATGAAAATATTTGATGCGATACATGGTGATAAGATGTGGTATGATGAAATGATACGATACTAAAGTAGTATAAAATGATATGTGTTGAAAATGAAGCGAAATGATTCAACATGCAATGATGTTTTAAATCATATGATGAATGATTAAGATATCAGATATCCGTAAAAGAAAACAAGTTGAAAAAT
>Ga0126342_10012819_pt1 | contig 14913 bp, 9 predicted proteins | sample Cyp1metagenome_FD_92528 | JGI IMG/M metagenome (GOLD analysis project Ga0126342, IMG submission 92528) | Coral microbial communities from Lord Howe Island, Old Settlement Bay, Australia - Cyphastrea 1 metagenome | ecosystem: Host-associated > Invertebrates > Cnidaria > Coral ...
CATCCTCATCCTCATCATCATCCTCATCCTCATCATCATCCTCATCCTCATCATCATCATCCTCATCATCACCATCATCATCACCATCCTCATCATCATCATCATCATCCTCATCATCCTCATCATCCTCATCATCATCATCATCCTCATCATCATCATCATCCTCATCATCATCATCATCCTCATCATCATCATCATCCTCATCATCATCATCATCCTCATCATCATAATCATCATCCTCATCCTCATCCTCATCATCATCATCCTCATCATCATCATCATCCTCATCATCATCCTCATTATCATCATCATCATCATCCTCATCATCATCCTCATCCTCATCCTCATCATCATCATCATCATCATCATCATCCTCATCATCCTCATCATCATCCTCATCATCATCCTCATCATCCTCATCATCATCATCACCATCCTCATCATCATCCTCATCATCATAATCATCACTCTCATCATCATCATCCTCCTCCTCATCACCATCTTCCTCCTCCTCCTCATCCTCATCAGCATCCCCATCCTTATCCTCATCCTCATCCTCATCATCCTCATCATCATCATCCTCATCATCATCATCATCATCCTCATCATCATCCTCATCATCATCCTCATCATCCTCATCCTCATCATCATCCTCATCATCCTCATCATCATCATCCTCATCATCCTCATCATCATCCTCATCATCATCATCATCATCCTCATCATCATCATCCTCATCATCATCATCAACATCATCATCCTCATCATCATCATCAACATCATCATCCTCATCCTCATCATCATCTTCATCATCATCATCCTCATCATCACCATCCTCCTCCTCATCATCATCATCATCCTCATCATCATCCTCATCATCATCATCCTCATCATCATCATCATCCTCATCATCATCCTCATCATCCTCATCATCATCCTCATCATCATCATCATCATCATCCTCATCCTCATCCTCATCATCATCATCCTCATCATCATCCTCATCATCATCATCATCATCCTCATCCTCATCATCATCATCCTCCTCCTCCTCATCATCATCATCATCCTCATCATCATCATCCTCATCATCACCCTCATCCTCATCATCCTCATCATCCTCATCATCATCATCGTCATCATCCTCATCCTCATCATCATCATCACCCTCATCCTCATCCTCACCATCATCATCCTCATCATCATCATCATCATTATCCTCATCATTATCCTCATCATCATCCTCATCATCATTCTCATCATCATCATCCTCATCCTCATCATCATCATCGTCATCATCCTCATCCTCATCATCATCATGATCCTCATCATCATCATCAACCTCATCATCATACTCATCCTCATCATCATCATCCTCATCATCATCATCCTCATCATCATCATCATCATCCTCATCATCATCCTCATCATCATCATCCTCATCATCATCCTCATCATCATCCTCATCATCCTCATCATCATCCTCATCCTCATCCTCATCATCATCATCATCATCATCCTCATCATCCTCATCATCCTCATCATCATCCTCATCATCATCATCATCATCATCATCCTCATCATCATCATCCTCATCATCATCCTCATCCTCACCATCATCATCCTCATCATCATCATCATCATCCTCATCATCATCATCATCATCATCATCCTCATCATCATCATCGTCATCATCCTCATCATCATCATCATCATCATCCTCATCATCATCATCAACCTCATCATCATCATCATCATCCTCATCCTCATCCTCATCATCATCATCATCCTCACCCTCATCATCATCATCATCCTCATCATCCTCATCATCATCCTCATCATCATCATCATCATCATCATCCTCATCATCCTCATCATCATAGTCATCATCCTCATCATCATCATCATCATCATCATCACCATCCTCATCATCATCCTCATCATCATCCTCATCATCATCCTCATCCTCATCATCATCATCATCATCATCCTCATCCTCATCCTCATCCTCATCATCCTCATCATCATCATCATCCTCATCATCATCCTCATCATCATCCTCATCATCCGCATCCTCATCATCATCCTCATCATCATCCTCATCATCATCCTCATCCTCATCATCATCATCATCATCCTCATCATCATCATCATCCTCATCCTCATCCTCATCATCATCCTCATCATCCTCATCATCATCATCATCCTCATCATCATCATCATTATCATCATCCTCATCATCCTCATCATCATCCTCATCATCATCACCATCATCCTCATCATCATCATCCTCATCATCATCATCCTCATCATCATCCTCCTCATCATCATCATCATCATCATCCTCATCCTCATCATCATCCTCATCATCATCCTCATCCTCATCATCATCATCCTCATCATCATCCTCATCATCATCATCCTCATCATCATCATCATCATCATCCTCATCATCATCCTCATCATCATCATCATCATCCTCATCATCATCCTCATCCTCATCCTCATCATCATCATCATCATCATCCTCATCATCCTCATCATCATCCTCATCATCATCATCATCATCATCATTCTGTTTTTTCCCAATTTTAAGACATTCGATATGTTCACATCTTGCTTGGCTCCCTGTCTCGCCGGGTCGCCGGTTTGAGCCCCGGCAACGCCTCGGTCACCGGGTGCCGCGACGGCGACGGCGAACGCGCGGAGCGCGGGGAGCGCTGCGACTCGGGAGCGCTGGCGCTGGCGTTGCTGGGGGAGCTCTCGGCTTTCCTGCGGCAGCGGTATATAAATACCATTTCACTATTGGATTATGACTATTGGAGGAGTACCCCCCTAATTAATAAACCATGGTTTATCAATCCGGGGTTGACATTATCGTTGTTTATATGTTCTGATAATTTCCCATACTTAGATGGGCCATGGGATTGGCTAAATGGTTAGCAACTGGGGATATAACCCCCTATATCCCAATTATAATCCATTCACTAACTAGTTAACTAACTCCATGGCCCATCTAAGCAAGGGGTACCCAATAGCTGGATGGTTTAGAATGGAAAATCCATAAATGGATGATTTATGGGTAAAAACCTCCAATTCCATTGATTCTTATCTTCCCCATATAATCCCATTGATAATCATCATATTCCCATATATATATATATCCATTTAAATATGATTTTCCATGAAACAAACCATCTATTTTGGGGTACCCCCATTTATATATATATATCCCTATGGATCCAAACAGTGTCTGAGAAGGTACTTAACCCTCCAAATCATATCCCAAACACTTCCTAAGAAGGTACTTGGATCCATAGGGTATATATATATATATATATTATATATACCAGTATACCACGTAAATGGAAACCTCCAAAATCTGCCGTAAAAATCTGCTTCGCGGCCGAGCATCGCCCGCTGCACCAAGCGCTTCTTGGCGCGCTGCTGCGCCTCCTCGGCGCGTTTCCGCGCCGTCTCCTCCTGGTCCGCCTGGCGCCGCAGCCGCGCCTCGGTGGCTTCCGCCACCTGGGGAACGGCTGAACAAAAAGGGAGGGTGGAAAACCAACCGGGAAAAATGGTGGAAAATGGAAAAAAAAACATGGGAAAAACCATGGTTTAATGGTTTTGGATTTGTTTGAATGTTTGATAAGACTTGTTGCTATGTTTTACTGGTGTACGATTTGAACAAGGGTTATCCCGTTGTCAATCCCAAGAGGATGCATCTGAATTGCCCTTGTAAGTTCGGACTTCATGGTCCACAACTCTAGCGGTTGGAAATCTACAATACTGTATCACCATCCCGAATCACCATCAATCAAACCTAGTTTCATCCATCTACAAATCATCAAATGTATCTGGTTGGTGGTTCTTCGCCACCCCTCTGAAAATGATGGAGTAAGTCAGTTGGGATGTTCTGAAATTCCCAACATGATGGGAAAGTCATAAAAGCCATGTTCCAAACCACCAACCAGTTATATTCTCCCACTATTAACCATTATCAACCATTATTAACCATGATTAACCAGGTTTATCCCATATGATTATCTTGCGGTTCTTGATCAAATCTTCATATGAACAACCCTTCATTGGGCCGCGGATATCCATCCATGTGCTCTGTGGCTTATTGTGGCTTCAACGCAGCTGCAAGGGTCAAAAGGGATCATCGTAGTGGGTAAAGCAAAATACATTATAATACACACATGGTGGTTTCCTAAGTCATGGGGGTACCCCCAAATCATCCATTTATACAGTACTGTAGATGGTATTTTCCATTATAAACCATCTAGCTATTGGGGTACCTCCATTTTAGGACACCTCCATATAACTATATAACATAACTAAAAAACACCTGGGAAAAAAACAACAACATGATGTAACCATGATTTAACCATCCAACACGTGGGAGTTTTTTATGATTTTCCATGATCAAACATTGTCACAACCCGCGTGGGAAAATATATGGCCCAAGGATGGTCCATTCATCTCTAGAGTTAGCTATCCTCAAAACATGAATCTTCCGGTTAGACACAATATCATAAACCTTATATTGATCATATATGGATGACAACCTATGAACATTCATAGATCCATAAACCTATCCATATATCCATAGGTCATAGATCCATAAACCTTATATGGACATATATGGATCCAAGAGGATCCAAGATGATCCAGGATGATCCATATTCATATGGACATCATTTCCATCATGTTTACACTGAACATGTAGGGCCACCATGTTCTTTTTCACATTCAAGGCCGAGTTGAGTCAACTCGTTCCCATACAGCTCGATCTCCCATTCTTATCCCTTGGATCCATCCCATGAATGAATCAAGATTTTTCATCACCATTTTCCACTCGAATTCCACGTTTGAATCATCTAATGTCAACCCCGGATGAATAAACCATGGTTTATTAATTAGAGGGGTACTCCTCCAATAGTCATAATCCAATAGTGAAATGGTACCCCAATTAACCAGCCTGAGGGTTTATGAATCCAGGGTTGACATTATAATCCATAGTAAAAATCAATAAAAATCGTTTTTTCATGATGAGTTCACCATTTTTCAGGCCACCCCCTGGCCCCAATTTTTCACCACGGTCACCCGTCGTTCCAACTCCTCCCGCGCCGCCGCAATCCGGCGCCGCGCGTCCGCGCGCGCCACCTGGGCGCGGCTCGGCCGGGGCCCCGGGGGCCCCGGGGGCCCCGGGCCCGGGACGCGCAGCGCCGGCAGCTCGGAGGTTCGCCTTGGAGGTACTTAGATGGGCCATGGAGTTAGGGAAAACCAGTTAGTAAATGGATTATTTCATTGGGATGTAGTTTATATCCCCAGTTACTAACCATGAATCGCTAATCCTATAACCCACTTAACTAGTTGGATATATTGGGATATAAGTAGTTTATAATTTTATAACCCACTTACTAGCTATAGTTAGCTAATCCCACGGCCCATCTAAGTATGTGAACAGGGAAAAAACATGTTTTTTTCGGAAAATCATCTAGAAATTGCTAATTATGTTCCACATCCATATTATTTTAAAGTTTACCCGACAGGGGATACGCAGCGTTTTAAACTGATGCTGAAAAAATCCCATTTGCCCACTATATTCATCTGGTTGGTGGTATACCTACCCCTCTGAAAAATATGAGTTCGTCAGTTGGGATGATGAAATTCCCAATATATGGAAAGTCGTAAAATTCATGTTCCAAACCACCAACCGGATTTCCTGATCCTCAAGTATCTTCTGTTATTTGGGGATATTTGGGGTGATTTAGGGGGTTAAGAAGCTTCTCAGGTAATATTTGGATCCATTAGGGACAGTTTTACCCGGGAATACACCATTCTTACGGGTACCTTTTGAGTGTCTTGATATGGTAGAACCCCCCCACAGTCACGGAATCTCACAGTCGTTGTAGCCAAGCAGCCGAGACGTAGGAACTGGCTCTGGTTGTGCCTCTCCTTGGTGGATAACACACCTTGAGCCTACGAACATGTAAGGACTGAAACTCCACCTGCACCTTGGCGATTTCCAGTGATTTCCAAACCATCCTTGGGACTTTCATGTCATCTAGTTTTGTTTTTCGGTGGTATGAATTCTGGTGGTTTGAGACCATACAACCCAAATTCTGTTTCAATGGGCTTCACGCTCCGAAGTAATCAATAGTTAAAACAAGAGACAAGAATTGGTGTCCCTTTTTGCTGATCTACCAAAAAATGAAGGGACCCTCCAAAACAACTTGAAATACGCCTTTTGGCTACAGCAGGGTTCTTCAATCACTATATGTTGCTGATGAATATGGATTCATCTCCCTCCCTGGCTGGTTCAAATCCTACAATTGCCACTTGCTTCATACAGTAAATGATTACATATGATTACGTTCCTTTCTAATTTATAGTATATGTTGACATATTTTGAACATATTCATAAAGGAATATTTCGCCCCATGTGCTAGTCCCCCAGTCTTTTGGGATCAACCCATCACATTTCTTCTTGGTAAAACCACCATCAACCCCAAGCCAAACAGGCGGGCCCCGCTGTTGGATGGGTTACATGCCATACTTCATGGCTAAAATCCCTATGGCACCCCGGGGTCGTTCTAGATTTTACAAAGGTGAATATTTCATTATATAATTTAGTCTAGTTTGATGGCAAAGAAACTAATATTTGGATAGATTTGGTTGGTTCAATCACCAGCTTGATGTTTAACCAAAACAACTGCATGTTTAATGCTTTGTCTCCGGTCCCATCCGCTAATTACCCGGACCTTGGTAATGGTGACCCCAACTCTCACGCGTTGGTCGTAATACAGCCTTCTATCCATTACATATAATTGTATTATGATTATACACAGAACAATCACAGAACCATAGTTAAGCCATACTCATTGTACTTACTAAGCAACTTGCACATCTTGAAGGCCCCAAGATGTGAGCCAAGCGTCCAAAGTGAATCTCCGCACGCTGTACCTCTTCCGCCGACGCCGCCGCTTCCGCAACAGCTCCGGGCACAGCGATGGGTGGCAGCGTATCAACCTATTGGATTCTATCCCGTGTACAGGATGTCTTTGGAATGAAATCCCACACTTGGTTACACATTCAACATGAATCATCATGAATCATCAAGGCCTGTGGCGAATCCCATGGCGTCCATGTATCTTGTGACTTAACTGGTGCCCAGATTACCATCTGGTTATGACTAACAGTTCGCCATGGAAAATCCCTGAATTTTCAATGGAGCTTTCTAGCTGGGAAAATCACCTATTTCTATGGGCCATGGCTTCCATGGCGAACTGTTAAATAACAAGAGGGTACATCAGATTACACCCAACCATCTGTGTCAGTGCCTGAAAATCAAACAGCCCAGCCACTCCAGGTGTTTCCTGCTGAGCAGCCGGCGTCCCACTGTCCTGATGGCTCTCTGTCAGTGTGGTATATCCATCCATATTATGTATATGTACATATTATGTATATTCATATACATATTAAATACACATTGGACACATATTATAAACATACTAGACACATATTATATACATGTGATATACATATTACATACATATCATATATAATGTATGTATGTATATATATATATATATATTATATATACATATAATTATTAATTGTCATATCATATATTAATATCTATTTAAATGATATTATTTGATATGTTTCAAACATGTTCAAACCAACATAAAAAACAATTTTTATCGCAGTGATATTCCCATACTTCCCCATCCAAAGCTCAAACTCTCCAAGCTTCTGCATTACCTTCGACCCCTCCGGATCGATTCTCAGCACCGGCTGGCGCCAGCTCGGGGCTCGCCATGTTGACGTCCCCGGTGAAACGAGAGCGTTTCAGAGCGAAGTAGGTCCCCTCTTGTGATATCTGCTGGTGGTTGAAAAAAACAACGGTCACTTGCATGACATCCAAATGATGCATATATATATATATGTGGTATGTATGTTATATAAAGTTGCGAGCATTTACAGTGTATGTATTATATGGCAGCCCAGTTTTTGTCAGCACAACATATAGCCATCGTCCTTAAAACAGTGAGATATACGCATGATATATCGTGATATATCCAACAGGTTTACTTAGTGCAGCAAAAATGTTGCAAAACATTGAACCTTAAATGATCCTTTTCAGCGGCTTCACATGGTGTGAAACCTCCACTTGGACATGGGGAAGTCATTGGGGCACCCGAGCACCCTCTGAAACTTGAAAACTGCGGAGACGGCGGGGATCAAAACAGTCTCAGTGACCGCAAACTAGACACATGTTGATGCGGATCTGTCTGACAGTGGTGTATATCAAAAAAGTTGTGTATGTCCATTGGGAAAGTATTATGGGTCAACCAATTTTCAGAAAAAGCCAACGAGCGATTTGAAGTCGCTCGGCGATTTGAAGGGACATATCTGAAAAATCTGTCATGCTAGAGATGAACATACAGGTTGTCGCAAACACATGCAAACGCGTTCTTGTTGCGTCTTCATGCAAATTGTGTGATTTCATCAGAATATTCCCTATGGATTCTCCTATAGAACATTCCCTATAGATTATCCTCTCAATAGTGGATTAACCAATAGTAAAAATAAAAGTTCTTGCCGAATTCCAATTATTATCCCCATGGAAATGGTGATCTGGAGGATCTGTTAGGCCCATTTTCAGAAACCCAATTTAGCCTCCAGTAGACTCACCGTAGCTATTGAAACTGGCCATTGAAATCGTGGGATTTCCCTATTGACAATGATGGTTTTCCATAGCCATGTCAGTTTACCAGAGGGGAATGTGTTCATCTGGTTGGTGGTATACCTACCCTCTGAAAAATATGAGTTCGTCAGTTGGGATGATTATTCCCAAGATATGGAAAAATAAATGTTCCAAACCACCAACCAGATTTCCTGATCCTCAAGTATCTTCTGTTATTTGGGGATATTTGGGGGTGATTTAGGGGGTTAAGAAGCTTCTCAGGGGTTCCAAACCAACAACCAGTCATGATTCGGTGTCTTCCACTTCAGATCAGCCCGTTCTTTTTCGGAACTTTGCCTGTCGCCACGGCAAATCGGGGCTCTTCGTGCTCCTTGGCCCAACCTTGGCGGCGATGTTGTGAAGGTTGAAATACCGAGGTGAACTACAGTTATGGCCATTTATTAGTTATAACTGGTTATAGATAGGATTATACATTCTATAAATGGGGTTATAAGTACTTATAACTGGTAAAGGGCCATAACTGTAGGTTAACTAGGCTTATGGTGAATCAACCAACACGGCAATACTTACTACTATGGTTCACTAGATCAATTACCCTGAGAAGCAGCTAGCTTTGTGGTGAGTTCTAGCTCATTAAAATTGATTGCAAACTACAAATTCTAGTGTATTTGTAGTTCCCCCAGTTATTCCCCTAGTTATACACTATAGTTTGATGGTGAATCAATAACGTATAAGGGGACACCACCTTGGTATCGACAAAGAGATTGGTCACTATGTTGCTGCAAATGTGCATGATCCACATGGCATGATCCCGGAAAAACTGATGGGCCACTCTTGGCAACCTCAAAAATCAAAAGCTGCAAAGCTAGAAACAATGCACTGCAGTAGCAATGAGGTGAAATCAATTGAGATCGTCCGTTACATCATTGGAACGCTTCGCCATCTGTTCGGGTGCCACCACAATGTCTTCATGCTTTCATCATTTTTGCTCTATTAAAATCACCTGTTCTAGAGGGGAACTATGTTCCAACCATTTCAAGTGATGTAGCGCCTCGAAATCGTTCGGAAATATCTAGGGACCCTTTCATTTTGAGGTTGAATCGCAGGTTTCAAACCCATCCCAGATGCTTCATGCTGCTGGAATATCTACCTACCAACAAACCCCAAAATTCACTTTTTAATGTGGCCGTAAATCTTCCAGCACCATGGGGCATTTGGGCATATTACCCTCTGGTAATCGGACAGTTTACGGGAAGTCACCATTGTTAAAATAGTGAATCGTCGAACTAAATGTGCTAAATGGGCCGCCTATACCATACGTACGTAGCTATGTAACAAAGTACCAGAGGCACCGCCCAAACGAACATAGAGAAAACTTGGGAAAGGACCTACCGGACCTACAAAAAGGTGCGGGTTTCTCTAGTTGGGTCTGTCCGAAAATAGCATACCCCCAAATTTGGTGGTTAATTAGTTGATGATCATTTTCCCAAAATGACCATTTTAGGGGGAAAAAACACTTTTGAGACATCTCAATACCATAGTGTTGCCATATGTAATCTCAGGAAAAATCCCCATTCATCCAGGAAAAATCACCATGTTGGTTGAATCACCATCCCTTCTTTCCTGGAATATCTTGGAACATCCCATGGCTTTTAAAGCTTGGATCCCATGAAATGATCATCAAAATCCCATTTTTTTTCCAGCAATGGGTCCCCACCGTTGCCCCCCAACACTTCCCGGACACATCCAAGGTACGTAGGAAGTCTTCACTGTGCGCGCGGAAGACGGCGTAGCGGTACCTGCAACGAGGTCGGGCGACGGCAGCCCTTGCTGTCTTTTGTTTCTTGGGTTCAAAATGTGCAAAAAAAATAGGGAATTCAACTTTAAGAATTCTAACATATTTAAACCAACTTTAAGAATTCAACATGGGGATACAAGGAAGATGTCAAAGAAGCCAAGAAGATCACCTAAGTTACCAACTTTCATCGAAAATGGATATACTTCATGGAATGCAAAAGGCAAATGGCGTAAGAAATCTTAAAACCGTGATGTCATAAAATACCAGACATAATATGGATATAAAATGGATATACTTCTTGGTGTCCCATTCCAGTCTCCATTTTTGATCAGCCCGCCCAGCACACTCGAACTCCTCCTTTAGCGGAATCCTCAGGCACATGGTGATGGGCCAAAATCATGACATTTCTAGAAACCATGAGGAGCTAATGAATAATTATGGTTCTTAAATGCATAACTATCAATACTTCAATTGTGGTACTTAAATTATATATATATATATATATAATATTTATAGAATATACATTGATTAAACCCATCGATTCTGCACGGGTGGCTTTGTCTGGACAGCAATGGCTGTTAGATTTACTGTGTGTACATATATATATATATATACACATATATATATATATACACATATGCAGATGCATATATATATATATACACATCTATATACATCTATATATAAAAAATAGAAACATTAGATCTATAGTTAATGGAGGTTATACATCAACTCGAACTTGAGGGGCACCACCTGGTACAGCCTCAAGACATTTCGATATGTCAAATATGTCAGTTGGAGGGTCACCACAGTACTGCTGTCTATCCTCACAAGATGCTTGGATTTGCTCAAGGCTTTCAAGGCTTCCTGGTACTTTCCGGGCACCTATCATCCACTATCATCCACAATCTTTAACTTCATACTGGATTCCCTAAGCACTTTCCATTACTTTCCCGGGCAAGTAACAAAAATCGATCATCCACAATCATCAACATTCCCTTTTTGGATTCCCTAAGTTACTAAGTACCTTCTCTCTGGGCACCTATCATCCACTGCCAAGCTCTTGCCAAGCTGCCGAACGCCCTGGTCGGTCCACCAGCATCCCTTCACTTGCTCCACGCGGCTCAAAGGCACGGCATTGCTGGGGTCCCAGGACCCCAACTCGTCACCTGAGATGGCTCGAAGGCTCGAAGGCTGGCAGGCTGCAGGTGGTTTATGATGGAACATGGTCATCTAACAAAACCAAACCAAGGGGTGTAGCATTGATTGATGTTAGCGAAACTGGTTGGGTGATTTTCACTGTGGATCCAAGTGATACAAGTACCTTCTTAGGAAGTGCTTGGGGTTCTAATTCAGGACAGAAAAAGTGTCTTCACAGGAAGTGTTTGGATCGGCTATGTTCATCCTGTTGTTGATTTCTATTTCTGGCATTGCTAAAGATGTAATGGGTGTTTGGCAAAACCCAGGAATGTGGTTAAAAGAATGTCATTTTTACCACCCATGACTGGGAATGGTAACCATACCACCTATTTATGGTGAATTTGGGGGTGGTTTATTATTGTTTTGCCAACATTAATGGAACATAAGGGGATGACTATCCCCTTTTACCTGAGGTCCTACAGGTAGGCACAACACTGAAGAACAAACTGTCAAGATTGGCTAGGACCCACAAAACCACACACCAATCCTTCACCTTAATCAGTTCTGTTAGCCTCCCGTGATCCTACATGGCTTGCTGGAGAATCCCACATTTAAATAAGCATTTATAGATGATTATCCCACCAAAGTCTCCATTGATTGCAGGATTTCCATCAATTTACATCAGTTTCATTGATTTTCCCATATTATTAACTGTGACTTCCCCACTTTCCCATGGTTATTTTCCGCTTCGCCATGTTTTATGACACCGGAGGCGACTTCTTTTTTTCGCCCGGTGACAACTGCCCACCACCTTGACTTCTTCGTCTGCAGCCACCTGGGTGTGTCGCTCAAGAAGTGGTGCCATGTGCTGCACCCGGTGGTTTATCATGGAAAATACTGGATTTAAGCATGAAAGTGGTGGAAAATGGTGGTTTAACCTATGCAAACTGGTGAACATGATTTGACCATGGAAAATGTGGCAAAATGCTCATTTGACCAACAAACATGGGATTTATAGCTGATTTATGTTAGATAAGTCGGCTTCTAATTCCAATAACCAGGCTTTACAGTAGATTTGTCGAACTAGGTCTATGACCAACTTATAATAACTAGGGGGACAAACTTGTGAGTATCATTGCTACAATAAAAATTGGAATCATCATTATATAATTATAGTGGTTATAGGATTATACTGTAAACTTTACAATGCTGGGCAACCACTATGGTCTCGGAAAAATAAAATAAAGCTAGTTTTGCTGCAGAACCCCCTATATACAGAAACATCTATTGACCAGGTCAATGGACAACATTCCCATATCTGCACTCCTCATATATATATATATAGTCATGCCTATAGCATCTATGTCCTATCAAGCGCTGGATATTAATTCAATAGTTCAACTTGATCAACAAACATCAGCTCTGTCCACCTGGGCATTGACCGTCCACCAAGCTTGCCCCAAGCTTCAACGTTCTCGGATTGTCCATTGCCATGAAAACCCAAATGGATGGTTTATTTCATGGAAAATGCCATGAAGCCATGGATGATGAAATGGGGTAGCCCTTTTTCAGAGAACCTCCACATGGCACTGAATTGGTCCCAATAAGTAAACAGACCTCCCATGGATTCCCCACATTGTGAACACATTGTGCGTTTCCACAGGAAGGATGGAAGTGAGGCTGACAACTTGATGCAAACTAAGCACTTCAACGATGTTTTTGATGTTTTTGATGTGCTTTGGAGTAGCAGTCGTTCCACGACCAAACCCAAAAAGATTCGGAAGCCGTGGCAGGAGTTTTGCTTTGGACAGTCATCCCCTCCAAGTTGATCTACCAGGTATCTGGTTGTTCTTTGAAGGTTCTTTGACGATCTTCTCTAGTTTGTGGGAAAAACCTACCATTGTGGTTAGTATACTGTTAATAATGGTTAATATATGGTTATTATATGGTTAATGATGGTTAATTAATAATAATCTGGTTGGTGGTTGAGCCCTACCCCTCTGAAAAATGATGGAGTTCGTCAGTTGGGATGATGACCTGCCCAACTGAATGGAACAATAATCCAAATGGTCCAGTCACTACCAACTAGTTCTCATAGAAATCATTTCCTATACCCTCTGGTAATTTAACATAGCTATAGAAAATCACTATTTTTAATAGGTAAACCATTTATAAATGGGTCATTTTCCATAGCTATGTTAGTTTACCAGAGGGTACCATGAATAATCAGACAAGGGGTTCCCACATTTCCTAAAAACCACTAATGATGGGAATCCCCTTGGAACCATGAAGGACTGCCAGACTTGGAGTGAAAAACGGAAGTTCTTTTACATCGAAAGGGTGAATCACCATTTGGAATCTGAAGATAAGTAGTACTTACCCGATAATCATCTGGATCCTCTTTTTCCTTAAACAATTGTCATTAGTGATGGGGATCCCCCGTTGACAAACCCCTTATTTCTGGACAAACTTCCGTGCCGATTTGTTGGATATCCCTTAAGGATCAGTTGCCGGTTGCCAAGCTGCATTGGTGCCATGCCAACGGAAAAAAACTTTCGTCTTCAGTTTGCTCCCGCCAGCCATCAGATCAAAGGGCTGCGCCAGCAGAGAAAACACCGTCTACGGTTACTACGGTTTATGGTTTCACCGCTGCAGAAAATTGCCGGGCTTCGAAGTCTGAAAACTGCCATGTCGCACTTCATTCAAATCAACTACAACAAATAAATGGACAAGTCTTGCTTAAATGGTTCTTTGTGCTGATGCCAAATTCGCCAAAATATAGGGTGATATGGATGCAACCGCTCCAGGTTTCCTCAAAGAGACGAAGTGAAACAGAAGTGGAATGATGGAACCGCTGCGAAATTTGGGCCTTCCTTTGCCTTGAACCGTGGCACTGAGGGCGGTTAAATCGAAGGTGTAACTGGTGACAGTGACACTGGGCGGAGTAAGCTTACCCTCTGGCAAACTAACATAGCTATTGAAAATGGCCATTTATAGTGGATTTATCCATTAAACATGGTGATTTTCCATAGTTATGTTAGTTTACCAGAGGGTAAGTCTTAAGTATGAAGTCTACCAAGGTTGGAACAATTGAAATAATTAATTGCATAAGTGTTGTTCTGGTGTCCTGGTTTAGCAAATGGTTCTGATGCGAAAAATCTAAGTCATGTTTACCGCCAGGTACAGTTCCATCCTCGGGCAACCCGCAGTCCAACCATCAAACAACCCAGCACTTCTGCGTAATTCGAGTGGTTGA
>Ga0126342_10012820_pt1 | contig 14913 bp, 12 predicted proteins | sample Cyp1metagenome_FD_92528 | JGI IMG/M metagenome (GOLD analysis project Ga0126342, IMG submission 92528) | Coral microbial communities from Lord Howe Island, Old Settlement Bay, Australia - Cyphastrea 1 metagenome | ecosystem: Host-associated > Invertebrates > Cnidaria > Coral ...
ACAACCCAACAAAACCCAACATAGGCCCAAGACAACTCAACAAAACCCAACATAGTCCCAACATAGTCCCAAGATGGGCCAACATAAGCCCAAAATAAAGTGAACATAGGCCCAAAGCAACCCCGGGGGGGCAACATAGTCCCAAGATGGGCCAAAAGGCCCAAGACAACTCAACAAAACCCAACATAGCCCCAACATAGTCCCAAGATGGGCCAACATAAGCCCAAAATAAAGTGAACATAGGCCCAAAGCAACCCAACAGTAGCTGCAACAAATAAGTTTTCAAGTGTGTTTGGCTATGTTAGTTTTCCTCCTCTAAAAAGGGGGGGAGTGGGGGGGGAGGGTATAGGTGAGTGCGGGGGTCCGGTTTGACGAATGTTTGGCCGCTGCATCCACTTGGTTAAGAGTTCATGCACTCACAACGACATTAGGACAGTACGAGCAACAAAGCAACAAACGCAACATACTAGCATATTGCGAGACGCACCGCAAAGAACAGCACCAACAACATCATGCTTCCAGCGCCGTCTCACCACTTCCCACAGTTCCGGCGCCATCGAAAAACAACATGGTGCCAATGCATGTCACAACTGGCACGCTTTCCGTTTTTTCTGAACTGGTTTGCAGATATTCGTAGCCAAATGCCTGCAGGCAGAAGAAGGGTGATGCACCTATTACCAGAGTCAGCCGAAGAATGTCGCTGGTTTCAGCCCAATCTTATGACTCTCGCGAGGCTGGAGGATTGGAATCGGCAAATGATGGAAAAATCCCATGGAAATGGCGGAAATGGTAGCTGTTTGGAGGCGACTGCCAGTCAGCTGGACCGCAATGGCGATGGCATTCCTGACTTGATCATAGACAAGATCAGAGAGTTGGAGGAGGATCCCAACAAGTGACCGCTGAGCCCGCGGTGACGAAAAACCTGAGTCATGTAACATGTATGTATATATATATACACACATATATTGTTGTTGCACAGTCCTATCACAGGTATAGGTAATTTTCACCTTTATACTGGGTGTGCCTTGGCTCAAGAAACAGTGCACTTTGCGTGCAGGGTTGTAACTCGGATTTAGTGGTCTTTCCCGTTTGTTTACCCGTTTCTACAGGTTATCAGCTGTGTCGCCAAGCGATCGCTGGTTTCCTTTGTCTCACTTTTTCGCTAACTCCTCCCCGTGCTTGTGATGGCGACTCCCCCTGCGTTACCTGCCCCGGGCGGGAACGCCACGGCTGCCCTCGCTGTCGCAGGTACAACGCGGCCGGAGGAAATGGTGATCCACTCTGGAGCAGCTACACCAGAAGGTGACATGAGCTACTTGGATGAGGACTTTGACCCATGCCGTACTGACCCACGCCGAAACATGCCAGGTGTCTTGGATGCCAACATCGAAATCAGCCAGTTGAACACAATCAACTTCAACAGTGTTGATCAGCGTACCGCCCATGTGGCAGTGGTACATCAAGGAGTTGATCCGGCCCTGGCAGGTCAATTGATGGCTGCACAGCAGCAAGCTTTGCAGACTGAATTCAATGCGCTTCATTCTGAGGTCATGGAACGTCAAAGGGAAATGCTTGTGAGCGAAGCTCGAGATCGTCTTGCAAGCATCGAACAAAGAGCAGCCGATGAGATTTCTCAGAAGAACCTTTTGTTGAACGAACAAGCTGCCCATGCGATGAGCGAGCAAAAATCTGCTCAGTTGCACGTCCAGGCGCAGGATCATCGCATCAAGGAATTGAGTGCCGAACTTAGTCAGATCGTTAACACTGCGGGTCTCATGTCAGCGTCTGTAGACAAGTCCAATGCCGATTTGCTTGCAGCTCGATCTGAACTTGCAGAGTATCGCACTCAGCTCGATGCCATGAATCAACATTCACTGGACATGAAAAGAGCGGCTGACTCTCAGAGACGGGATTTCGAGGTGGAGATCGAGAAGCTTCGGAAAGAACAGAAAGAGTTGGTTCGAAGTTTGAAATCCCAACCTCTGGAGGGAACTCCTGGACTTGAAATTCATTATGGACCAGGCCAACCTCACCAACAAACGTCTCAACCATCAAGGCCAATCATTAAAGAACTTGATGAAAGTGGCAAGAAGCCTGCTCACTCATCCGATGCGGATGATGAGAACATTGCGGCAGGACCCTTCAAACCACCAGGTCTTCCAGGCGAACCTCCTGATGACGACGACGACTTCGACGACGACAAACGAGGTCGAAAGGACAAGAAGAACAAGAAGAAAGGCCGAAAGGCCAGCCGAGGACGGTCAAGACGCCGACGTCGTCAAGACCCATCCTCATCTCTGTTGTCTTCTTCGCCTACCACGTCCAGTTCGGATTCTGAGAGTTCCTCTGCACGTAAGGTTAGGAGAGCTTTAGAACAGTCTAGGTCATCTGATACCAAGGCCAAAGAGTCTGATCGGGTGCTAGTTCCTAAGTTCCCTCAGCCTGAAAATTACAGGAACTGGAGGATCAGAGTAAGGGATGCCGTAATTGCTGCTTCTGCTAAACCTGATTTAAGCTTTTCAGTGGATTGAAGAAGTTTTTAAGACTGACCAGTCCATTGAAGCCTTGAAGGGCTCAGGTAAGTTTGTGACTCTGGGCGCAAAGCTCATGTCTTCGCTCACCAATATCTGCGAAGGGGACTTTGCACGGCAACTTGATATCTTTGAAGAAGAACAGGCCAAATCCGGAACACCAGCCCGAGGACGTCAGGCATTGCTCATGATCCATAAGCATTTCAGTACGGGTAGAAAACATGGTGCAGTGTATGACATCGAAGATTTAATGGCTGTTACCTTAGCCAACGACGATCTAAGGGGTTTCATCACTAGGTGGGACGCCGTGATCGCTGGAATGACTTCCGAGCCTGACACCATGTGGAAGCAAGCATACTTCCACAATGCCATCAAGGACTTCAAGCCCCTTTCTCATGATCTGGCCGTGTATGATCGCACACCGGAGGGGGAACCCAACCGCTCTTATGAGTTTCTCATGAAAGCAGCAAGGGATTACCTCGAGGGAAGCGTCTTGAAAAGATGCGCCAGGCTACAAAGAAGTCAGCATCAGGTAAGCGAGATGCCGCACCAGCTCCCAACAGACCACCGTCTGCGGGGGAACCTCAGGGCATTTGCTATGATTTCCAAGCAGGCAAGTGTACGAGAGGAAAGGATTGCCGATATAAACATGAGAAGTCAGACAAAGGCAAAGGCGGAGGTAAGAAAGGTAAGTCTATCTTTGTCTCCAGGACCTAGGAATCAAGTTTGCAAGTTTTGGAAGGCGGGGAAGTGTCACCGTGGTAGTGAGTGTGCTTTTCAGCATCCGCCGAAACCTGCAGCTCCATCCGCAAAGGATGACAAGCATGGGAAGAGCCAGAAGAAGAAGAAGAAGAAGAAGGGCGACCGCTCTAGGTCGTCAAGTCGAGGTTCCAATTCCTCGAAGGGCTCTCAGAGTCTCAAGGGCAAAGGGCGGGAAAACCATCTTCCTCTGGCTCAGCTGCAGTTTGCCTGATGTGCGCTCTGATGATGGTCGCAGTCGTTCATCCTTCGACCAGCACTCATCGCGTGCCGGAAGGCATTGCCTCGGTCCGCTCAGTTTTACAACCAGCATTTTGCCATGCCAGTTACACCCAATCGCACTGTTTCATTTGGGGACAACATTGAAACCTTTGATCCATGCCATGCTAAGCAAAGGACGCACAATCTAATTTGCAATACAAAAGACGATCGTTATCGTAAAGAAACGATCGAAGCCCGTGAGAGTGATGCCATACTCGCTGCACAAATGTTGCAGTCAGCTGTCTTCAGGGAGTTGCACGGAAAATCTTGCAAATGCAACTTCGCGTGCCACAGTGATATCGGCTGTCGTCATTGCATCCGTTCCGACCTGAAAGCCCTGCCAGGACACATGCCGTCCCAGCAGCGTAATGCATCCGCTGAGATTGCATGGATCGCAGATACTGGTAGTGCTCAGGATTTGGTTTGTAGTAAAATGATTCCCGAAGACGTAGTGTATCATTCTCATGAACCCCTTGAATTAATCACAGCCAATGGATCTCAATCAGCTGACCAACAAGCATCCGTTCACATCGATTGCATCGATAAAGAAGTTCATCCTTATGTTCTTCCCGATACTCCCGCAGTCATTTCTCTAGGAATGAGATGCATTCAGGATGGATGGGACTTTGTTTGGAAAAGCTTTAGCCGTGCGTATTTCAAGAAGAGTGATGGTTCTAAGATAAAACTTGAGGCAAAAGACTGCGTTCCTTACTTACCATCCAGAGATGGCCAGGTACCCGCAGCAGTAAGGATTTCATTTTCTTGGGACTCCGCTGCCGGGAACGGCAAGCCCATCATTTCGCCAGTTCGAAGGTCTCGTGTGTCGGCAGTTGGAACTGAACCTGAGGACGAAGTCGAAGAGGTGGAAGAACCTTACGAGGCGTCCATCGCTGACGATGACGAGGTTCTCGGACATGCTGACGACAGTCTCGAGGAGTCCTTCCCTGGTGAGCTTGCACCAGGACCTCCGGCAGCAATGACGCCAGACATTGCTGAGGGTTCGGAAGACGAGGTCGAAGCTCCTGATGAACCAGTTGACGGTCGACTTCTTTTGCCTGAACCTAAAGCTCTTGATTGTGGTGAAGCTGCATTGAGGGACGAGGCCAGGACTCTTAGGCACATGATGACACACCCCAAAGAACCCATACTGCGAAACGTGCAAATGTGCTAAAATGTACAAACCAACTAAACGTAGTACGGGTGAGTCTTTGACTGTGGAATCCAACAAGTTTGGGGATCACATCGCTGTGGACCATCTTGTGACTAGAGATTCAAATGAACAATCAATTGATGGTGATAGGGTTGCCATGGTCATGAAAGATGTTGCTACCAACTTTCGATGGATTTATCTATCCTTCAGCTGGGAGTCATGCCAAAGACTGTGTTTTAGCATTTGGACACTTTGTTGCACCCGGTGGAGAAGTTGGAGTGTTCTACTCTGACGCAGCCCCATCCATCAAACTCGCTTGTCAGGAAGTTGGGCGGAGACAAACACAAGTGTAGCTTATGTTTCTAAATCTAATGCAGTCGCCGAGAGGAATCTCAGGTCCGTACCCGAAGGGACTAGAGTGAATCTTGAACAGGCGGGACTTCATCACTCCTATTGGAGCTATGCTTCACGGCATTGGTGTATGGCTCACAACATCCAGGATCACCCCGAAATCAAATCCCCCTGGGAACTTCGTTTTGGGAAAAAGTTCAAGGGACCCAACATTCCTTTTGGGGCTCGTATTGATTACTGGACTGGACCAAAATTAAAACCCAAGAAGGACTTGCGTTTTGATCCAACTTCAAATCCAGGTATCTTTCTGGGGTATGCCATGCAGCCAGGCTTCATTTGGAGGAACGAATATCTTGTTGCTCATGGATAAGGATTTCAATGAATCGGTTCAGATTGTCCGTGTCAACCAACTCACTGTACCTGATGGACCATTTGTTTTTCCTTTGAAAGGTAGATATAAGGCCATTAGGGAAGGTTTGTATGAAAGCCTCAGCCTTGATGCACCTTCAGACCCAAAGAAGATGGATGCTCAAACTATTGAAGACTTGTTTTCTTCGAAGAAAGCCATCGCTCAAGGATCTGTGGAAGGTGAAGAGGAGTTCGAGGAGTTGATGCGGGAAGCGGGACTTGAAACAGATGACATTGAAGTTATTAACCCCATCACTGGTAGTACCGAATGCATTTCAAAGGATGACCCTTCTTACTACGACTCCAGTGGTTTTAAGGGAAGACGCTACAAAGGATCCCCCAAACCAAAGGACATTCCAACATTTCTTTGGCGGGGTCCTCTAAAGCGGCTAGAGAGCGTGCCAAACGTGAAGCCTTGTTGAAAGAAGCAGCGGAAAAGCACGATGCAGCCGTTGCCAAAGAACGTAAGTATAACAGGGTTGTTGATCAATTTGCAACATCAGCCGTACCAGAGCCCAAAAATGATGTTCAAACCTCCGATGATTTCATTCCCGTGATGCCAGTCCTCTCCAATGCGGGGGGCTCGCCGACGCACGGTGGAAACCATTGCCATAGGGACAAACTCCAGGATCGGTCAGAGCTTATGTGCTTTCACTTTTCCAACGCTCTTGTGGCAAGAACTGTTGGACAGAAGGAGATCAACAACACTCCAGCTGCCCAAGCTGCACCCGACAAAGAATGGAACAATCTTACAAGTAAGGGTGCATGGGACTATTCTACCGTTAGGGAATGGGAAGATGTTTCGAGGGAAGCCATCAAGAACAAAACCAAAGTTCATGTTGGTAAAATCTTCGAGATTTGTGTTGAAAAGGGAAGTGAGCTCCCGCTGGGAGACCCCATGCGCAAGTTTAAGGGTCGCACCGTGTTTCAGGGAAACAACGTCAAGGACGAGGCGGCTGATGTTGCCTTGTTCGCGGAGCTCGGAAGTTCACCGGCCAACATGGAGGCAGGAAAAGCATTGGATGCTTATGGCTCCATGCCAGGGAACCGGACATCGCAAGGCGATGGAAAGCAAGTATACACCCAAGCATTGATGCAAGGTATCCTAACATGGATTAGGCTACCACGAAATCGATGGCCAAAGGAATGGATTGGAGTATACAAAGATCCGGCTGTTCTTTTTTTGGCATCGTATGGTCACCCCAATTCGGGGGGTCTATGGCAACGTCATTGTGAGAAGGAGTCGGATTTCATCCACTATACCCTGAATGTTGCCCGTCTATGTTTTGGCATCCCAAGTTGGAGTTGTTGCTTGGTGTTAATGTTGATGACTTCAAGATGTCAGGACCCTCAAACAACATCGATGAAGGGTGGAAACTTCGTTCTTCTCAGATTGACATGGATACTCCCGAAGATGCAGGAAGATATCTAGGTTGTGAACATGTTTTCAAACAGAATGTCAAATTGAATGTTAGTGCTCACCCTTTTGCCCATGTCTTTGATGCAAGCATCCCGGATCCTTCTAGTAAGCCAGCCAGTCCGGCCCGTCGAACTATGGACTACTGGGAGCACATGCCGGAGCTTGGAATTTGTACTCATCATCACCTGCAACCTCGCAAGAAGTTCCAGGACAAGCCGAAGGACAACATGTCTTTCCGGGCGGGAACGCGCCGGCTGACCGTGTGTGAACCCTGTCAAACAAAGGATGAACCAGAGGAATTTGTTCATGATATGGAATCTCAAAACCCAACTGGACTTCCATTTTGATGGACGGGATCAACCTACTTTGTGGACAAGCCAATTCAAGATCCCTCAAAAGCTCTTGCAGCAGCTAAGAAAATCAGAGACAAATCAGGGGCAAAGAAAGCAGCAAGAGCACAAGGATTCACTTTTCTTGATGAACTTGAGCAGCACAAGCCAAAGTGCATGACAAAGAATGTCAATACAGTCGAATACGACATGAGACAATTCTTGCAACAATGTATTGGTCGCTATGTTGAACTAGCAGGACCAAATGTTAAGTTCAAGAAAGTTGCAACACCTTTCCCAGACGACAAGATCGCTCGTCCGATCATGGGCGAAGCAGAAGCTCGGGGGGAACTCCAGCCCATAGCATCACGTGTGTTGATGAAAGTGTTGTTCGCAGCATGTATGGCTAGATTTGATCTTCTCCGTGCTACTCAGGGATTAGCAAGTAGGGTTACTAAATGGTCACCTGATTGCGACAAGAGTCTCCATCGTTTGATGTGTTACACCTTGATCGTACAATGGTTGGTTTTATCGGGGGCCCACCTGAGAGTTGCAAAACATGGTTATTTGCAGATTCCGATCACGCTTTGGAACATGACAATCGTTCAACAAGCGGATGCCTCCTTGCACTAGTAGGGCCCAACACGTTTTATCCACTCACAGCTTTTTCAAAGAAGCAGACTTCAACAGCTATGTCTTCGACAGAGGCTGAAGTCACTGCGCGAACCTTGCTTTACGTGCTGTTGGTTTACCTTCCTCCTGCCTGTGGTCTGCATGTTCGACCACAAGCCCGGTTGAGCCCAAAAATGAAAGCTGAATGCATCCGACCGAATTGATGTTCACTGCATCCGTTGACTGTCGTACTTCATGTCGGGTCAATTGAAGTGCATTGTCATGTTTTGCTCTTTTGCCCAATCTTGCCACACGAAGGTGAAAGACTAAAGGGCTGCACAAAGGAAGGCCTTGACTGGCGGGTTCTGGTTTGGGTTGTTGTTGGTGCTTCATAGTGTGGTTACTTAATAGCATCCCTTACTAGACTGTACAAAGCCTTAATTTGCAGCTTCACCCTTGTAAAGGCGCTACTCTGCACGGGGGGTGTTGTTGCACAGTCCTATCACATGTATAGGTGATTTTCACCTTTATACTCGGTGTGCCTTGGCTCAAGAAACAGTGCACTTTGGGTTCAGGGTTGTAACTAGGATTTAGTGATTTAGTGGTCTTTCCCGGTTGTTTACCCGTTTCTACACACACACATATATATATTACATGTACACACACAGATATGTATATATATATATATGTATGTATGTACGTATGTGTGTGTCTGCACGCATGAGTGTCTTACAACATAATACACACACACACATAGAGAGAGAGAGAGATATTGTTTACAGCAGGATGCTGTTTTGATTCTTGCATAGAACATCGTAGAACTATCGGTTCATCAGGGAATCACTTTGCACTAACAAACCTTTAGTCAAGGGATCATCCTTCACTATTGGCTGAAGCTCTCAGCTCAGGTACGTTCTCACTGTGGATGTTGCTTCCGTCCGCACCCTGACAACGGAGGGATGTGAAATCTGAATGTAAGGAAGACCTTTCTGAAGCACCCATCATCCCCCATCAATATCACTGATTTTTCTCTGTAGCCAGTAGCACCATGCAGCACGTACAAATGCCACCTGAGCTACCCCAGGTCATGTGGTATAGCGGCGTCAACGAGTTGCCAGACGACCCGGTGTGGGCCTTAGCAATGCATGTTTAGACAGTTTGATCATGTTCTATCGTTGATCTGATAACGCTGATGTTTTCTTGTTGCATCGAGCGCTTCAAGGTCGCGAACCCATCAGCCGTGATAAGAGGCAGGGTTCAGAGCAGTGATCATCCAATTGATCGAATTGACATCGGCGGAACAGGGCTCTTGCCAACGCCGCGGATGCTTTCCGGAAGCTGGAATTTGATGGTCATGGCCACAGAAGAACCATTGGAATCCATTGGACAGGTTAGTCACAGGTGGTATAGCAACGCAAAGCAATACTCATGATTGGTCATGTTGGCCAACTGACTGAGACAATCAAGGCCACAAGAGGCCTGAAATCGAGCAAAACTGCTACCACCTTCAAGACGAAGAGCCACTCCAGCTTGAGCGTTTCTCACGAAACTGTGAAGGCAGGACGCTTGCAGAACTGGTTTCAATATGTTCACTCCGCAAGTGTTTTGCTGTTCTCTTATTGGTTGATGTTTCATGGCTGGATCAAGATCCTTGCTATTTCATGACCAGCAGACAGCAATTGTTGCCCTTTGTTTTGCACAGGTCAAGTGCTACAGCCTCGTCGGAACCCCAAATCGGAGGCATAAACCCACTGCTACAGGGATTCCCCACATAGAAATATTAGGAATTATATTTGCACATTAGACTAAATTTGGCGATTTTTTCGCAACTTGACTTGTAGTATGTTCATTTGTTTTCAAATTCATTCTCGCATATTCTCAAGTTGTATTTATACGCCATGTATACCGAGCCCATACCCAGAACCGCATCTTAGCATTTTGATGCATTTTGCCAGCCTCAGGAAGTAGATCAATTGGCGGATGCCATGTGTGCCTCCTGGTTGCCAGTGACCGACGTACTGGAGGCCGGATGGATGCGCAAGGCTGGTGCTGAACTCACAAATGTTCAACATGGGACTGTGAGCATCTGTGAACAGTGACTGCAGATGACTGCAGGGCATCCAGACCGACCTTTGCGCCAAAGTGTTGGGAAGCTCAGATTCCGCTGGCCGTCGATATTGGATCCTGGATATCCTGGGTGCCGCTCAGGGCGTCGTTCAAGTGAACCAGCTGAGCTGTTGAACGGCCCACGCGTTGTCCCGCGTCTGAAGATCCAGCGACACGAGTTGCAACTGGTAGCAAAGGCGTTCTGGAATTCTGTGCCAGTAGGATCCATTATGTACCTTTTGAATCCTTTTGAATCCTTTTGAGTTTACTGGGGTCCCTATGTTGCGCCCTGTGTGTCACAATGCATTCCAGACCCAAATTAGATTCAAAGATATTCCTGGCGCTCATTGAAATTCGAGTTGGGATCTGCATGGCATCGTGCCATCCCAAGCTGCATCTGAGATGCCGCAAGCGCATCGCCCAACGATTTGGCAGACTTCCTTTCCTTGCTTTGGCTTCAGTCTGAATGATCTGAATGTTGTTTCTGAATGTATCTGTCAGATGATGTCAGATGGTTACTGGTGATTGTTGTTTCTGTATCGTTGCTCAGCGTGACCTTTCCATGGAGTGCCTGTCAGTAGACTCAGTAGACGGATAGATCTGATCGACCCATGAGCAGGTCAGGGCATCCTTAGGATGGCCCCCAAGGTGCTGGAGCCGTAGTCGTGAGGAAAATGCACGCACTGAGTTACTGGGAATGGGAGGGGTTGGAAGGCTCCGCCTTACTGAATCAGGAGTGCCAGCATTCGCATCCTCGGAAGTATTACCAACTATGCGTGTATGTATATATATATAATATATGAATTCTTTCACTGGCAATATCCTAGTGATCAACTATTGATTAAGTATGATTAAATAGGATTAATAACTTGTAGATTATATGTGTTAGATTTGGTTAGATAATCAGTGCAAGACCTCCACTGATCCGCTCAGCCTCGGGCTCTCTGCGCTCGACCACGCGGGTCGAGTTGGGCATCATGGCCATGAAGGCGTAGCACCAAGCATGGGGAAAACAACATGAAACAACCATCCAAAACCATCCAAAACCATCCCCAATAAGAGGTTATTTGTGGTTTATGGTTGATGATTATTTGGGACACTAGTGGAAAATTTGGATAATTATGGGATAACAATAAGAAACCATCTCCATTAGAGGTTTGTGAAATTGTGTATGCCCCGAGAAATGGGATGATGGAGATATTATGACCCACAGTTACGGTTGGCAGGTTGGTGAATGGCATTGGGTGGATCCCACATTACATGATTTGACGCATCCTCATGCATCCTGATACACCTAAAATGAAGAACCAGTGAAACAATAGTTGATAGATGATATTAGTAAAAAAAAAGTGGCCCGCAGTCGCATATCATTTTAATATATTTTAATCATTTTCCATGGTGGTTGGCCTTGACTTTGAAGGAGATAGCAGGACACCGACCCACCAGTGATTTTGTTTTCTCAGCGTTCCCGTGTCAGGTCGACCCATTCAGCCGACCGCCCCGGGCTCAGTTGAGAATCTGGATGCAACTGACCGAACTAAACAGCTTGGAGATTTCTGACATTTTCTTACACTCTTCTGACATCTGACATCATCTGATATCCATGGCTCGTCCGTGACTGTGGCTCGGAGTCATTTTCAATGGTCCAGGCATAGCCTGATAGACTTTAAGATCCAAAATAGGCCTTGGTAAGTCTTGGTGGTTGCAGCCACTTTGTATGTGCCATGTTCGACAAGATCGCCGTGCTGGTGGGATGCCCCTGTTCCGCGGATAACTCGGCACCGATGAATTTGGGGCAGGACACCTCACGGCATGGATGGTATGGGATGATCCCTGAAACTGCTGAAACTGGTAAAATTGATAAATAGGCAAGTAAACATGGCCCCATTTAATATTTAATTGGGTTACACGCCCTTTTCATCTCCTTTTCATCTACTTTTAACTGAGAATCAGTGAGCAAAAAAATGGCATATATCCCACAGGATGGGTGAAACCTTGGACAGGATGACCTGGTAGAAGCCTCCTGTGACCTTGACCATGTGCTGATTCAGCCTGCTGTCAAGACAGAGGACCCTGAGGAGCTTGGAAGGGCTTGATTGGAAGAGAAACATGTCACGCGCATGAAGCGAGTTCGCAATATGATGCAATATGTTTCCAATATGTTTCACCATCACCATCCTTGCATCCAGGCTTTTGACCTACATTATATTTGCTCATGCGCATGCATCCAGGCAATTGACGAATTGTGCAGGCCGAACGTTGCTCCTTTCCTCGTTGCGACACCGCTACAGGACAAGCAGGAAGAGAAGGCTCCAAAGGAGTCTGAGAAATCCGAGAAATCCGGACCCAATTTTTCAGGTGATTGGGTTCTCCTGAGAGTCGAAGGCTGGGAGAGCTTGATTCGGTCCCCCCCCAAGTTCCCAAAGAAGAAGAGATGAGAAGAATCGAGCGATGAGAAGAGTTTTCCACAGGTTTCCTTTGAGATTATACTGACAGTACCCATGGTACCAAGCGAACTGACAGGCGATTTCGACGCATTCATGAAGGCCAAAGGTATTGGCTATGTGTCTCGTTCACTGGCGAAATCTACGGGCTATGGCGTGAACAAAATGCATCAATCGGTTGAGCAAGACGGCGACAAGCTCAAGATTACAACAACGAATCCCAAAGGGACCAAAGTCTTGAACTTGCTCGCCAACGTCGAGGAACAGGAGCCACAGGGACAAACAGGGACAGGGACAGGTATCCACAGGTCGATGGTTCCATATCCATCCTTGCGATTTTCCGACATCCAACTTCCCCCAGACATCCAGCTGAGCTAACGATTTGTATCTTCCCAAGTATGGGTTGGTCCTTTTGTTCCCAATACTCAGCTGCCTCAGCTTGAAAGCTGTGGTGTGAGGATGGGACGGATCCAATCGACGATAAGCCCATCAAGATCCGTGCAGCTTGGGATGGATCCGCCTTAGTGATGACTCTGAGGCCTGAAAGATCCTCGAAGCTGTGTGACGGGTCCACCATGGTTCACCATGGTCCACCATGGTTCACCTCCCACGGTGATTTCTTGCCAGATTCTGCCAGGTCACAACGCCCTGCCAAAGAACTGGGCAGCGTGAAGCGGTATCTTCAGGAGGAGGCTGGGCCATGCTATCCATGCCATGCTGCTGTAAGCTGCTGTTGCTGTACCATTCTATCGGAACTCTTGGGCCGGCCACAGGACACCATCCAAGAACTCGTGGCTCCCGATGGTGTGGTGGTCCGGCGCGTCTTCTCACGCGCCAAGTGATGACGCCGCATGGCGGCGATGTTTTTTGAAAGGCCGGGGACTTGACCAAGGATGGAAGGGCCAGGGGACATACATAGAGGCTGTTGCAACATCATTGATGTATCAATGAAGCCTGCCTCAAATCCAGCCCCCAGCTTAGAAGACACTAGTTGCTTCTAAGAGAGGAGCAGCGAATGCCGTGTCACCCTTTAAGGGCTGACAAAGGCGTGACTGTAAAGTCAACGGAGATACAGCTTTCAGGTACGACAACCTGCGAAATCTACGTCCGGAATTTCGCTATGCTCCTAAACGCTTGTAGTGGTCGCCTATCCCACTTTTGACACAAACGGTTTGCAACTACCGGAATAGAAATAGAACATATAAGGACAGTATAAAGACCGAGACCTAAGAGGTTCCAAGAGGATCCAAGAGGAGTTCTGGTGCTCTTTTCGAAAGCTGTGGCGATGGAGCCATGGCTCCCTGCCTCGTCGTCTTGAAATGCAGAATAGTCATGCAATGCCAACAAAGTTCCATGCAATGGGAATATCCCAAAGAAGTCCAAGGCTCTACTGGATATGACCCTAGGGAAACATATCCATTGAATCCATTGACATTCATCAACTATCACGAACATCCATCACGAACATCCATCACGAACATCCATCACGAACATGGATGATGGCCAATATCAACCTATGGCCAATGCCCCGCTACGACGATGTGGGGCCCATGCGATGAGCGTCACCTGGGCGAAGGGAGAAAAGCGGCCGGGGCTGAAGCTCCGCTTGGTGATTTCCCATAGCAGGATATATTTGGAGCTTGGACCGCTTGGATATCCCGGATATCCCGGATATGCTGGAAAACTCAAGAAACAGAAACAGTACTATGGAACAATGCTTGGAGGCAGATGGGTGACAAGTGATGTACATAATTTCCAATGAAGAACATGTCTGTAAGTAAAAGATGACGTGCTCACACAGCTGTAGCCAGGCCATGTACAATGTAGATCCATTCAGCATGCCATCGACATGCTCTCAGGTCGATGTTTCCCGATGTGATTCCTGCGAGCTTGACAGCCTGACAAGCCAATGATAAGCCTGATAAGCCTGTGGCAAGGTGGCAAGGTTTCAGTGAGAGCTGACAACGTGGCCAGGCGGTCGAATGGAAGGCACAACTGGAAGCCATGAAGGCGAGCTGTGCCGCGAGTGACAGGTCAAATGACTCATGATGACTCATGGTCCGGATTTTTGGATATGTGTGATGAGTTTGATGATTTCCTGGGGTTAATGGAATGGTGTTAGTTTCTGTTTATGACAGTTTTTGCCTTATGGTAAAGTCTGGATGGCTGCTGTGCGGGCAATGGCGCCCGATGGTTAGTCAAAGCACTAAGATCAGTAGGTTTCAAAAGTAGTGACACGGTAACGACCAGAGTGGCCTTGTTTCCTTTGTGAACACTTTGTTTCCTCTTCAGACCACCACGTGCAGCATTTTTTCGGGGTTGTGGATATAACCATGATAAATAGATAAATAGATAAATAGATAAATAGATAAATAGATAAATGATAAATAGATAAATCAATATGTATATATATATATGTATACGTGTGTGTGTGTACCATCTGAACAGATGTAAAACTTCTGATTGGTTTTCACTAATTTGCAGGGGGGTGCAGAGCACAGTGGAGACTGCACCCAACGAAGCTATCCACTTGTGCTGGAAG
>Ga0126342_10012821_pt1 | contig 14912 bp, 3 predicted proteins | sample Cyp1metagenome_FD_92528 | JGI IMG/M metagenome (GOLD analysis project Ga0126342, IMG submission 92528) | Coral microbial communities from Lord Howe Island, Old Settlement Bay, Australia - Cyphastrea 1 metagenome | ecosystem: Host-associated > Invertebrates > Cnidaria > Coral ...
ATGTATGTAATGTATGTAATGTATGTAATGTATGTAATGTATGTAATGTATGTAATGTATGTAATGTATGTATGTAATGTATGTATGTAATGTATGTATGTATGTATGTATGTATGTATGTATGTATGTACATATGTATGTATATATGTGTGTACATATGTATGTACATATGTATGTATGTATGTATGTATGTATGTATTTACATATGTATGTATATATGTGTGTACATATGTATGTACATATGTATGTACATATGTTTGTACATACTTATGTATGTACATATGTAGGTATGTAGGCACGTAGGCACGTAGGCACGTAGGCACGTAGGCACGTAGGGATGTAGGGACGTAGGTACGTAAGCACGTAGGCACGTAGGCACGCAGGGACGTAGGCACGTAGGTACGTAGGCACGCAGGGACGTAGGGACGTAGGTACGTATAGGCACATGGGCACGTAGGCACGTAGGCACGTAGGCACGCAGGGATAGGTACGTAGGTACGTAGGTACGTAGGTACGTAGGTACGTAGGTACGTACGTACGCACGTATATATATATATATGTATATGTATGTATGTATTTTTTTCTGCCCAAGCCTTTGCTTTGAGCACGCGGCCGTTGGCCCTAGACCCTGCTGTGTGCACAAGGTATGTGAGGACCCAATGGAGCCTATGGACAGGAAGTAAGTATCGTAAAAGAAGGCTACGACTGTACAAAGTCTCTCACTCCAAAGGAAGATCCAAGGTTTTGGAAATTATTCAGAATCAAAAATTGATCTGTCGAGAACCATTGCAAGAAGTTTCTGTTTGCTGAAAAGTCAACAACAGCTGATCTATCCCCTAGGGGATGCTTACCATGATACCCTGGTAGCGCTTTTTTAGCGTTGTCTCCTCTGCTGCGCGTCCGCTCCAGCTGCTAGGAGAAGTCGAAGTAGCTTTACATCCCCAAGCTCCGCTGCTGCGTGGATGGGATAAATGGTCTCCTGGACAGGTTGAAATCGGTTGAAACATAGGTATGGAATGGTATGGAATGATTGGAATGTAGCTTTCCCAAATTGGATTGCAAGAATCCTTGAAAGCAATTCTTGTACAACCCCTATTCCTATATGATGCCTATATGTAGTTCTATAAAACTATCAAGCACCACGGTTTTTTGGGCATGGCTCAGCTGATCAGCTGATGGCAAGGATGGCGAATGGTGGTGGCTATTTTGCCACCCTGCGAAATTGAGGACCAGAATCAAATCGCGTCCCGCCACAGGTTTGGACCGCAGCGGTTCTCCTTTTTCTTTCGGGAAAAGCTGAAGAAGCAGCCTGGTTGTTCCGCACGTGGCTCGTTCACGTCGCTGCTAAATCCTTGCCTCTTTAGGAAGTCGGATAGTTTCCTGAGTGAGACGGTTGGTGGATTACACTGCACAAAATGAAATTCAAATCTTCGTTGACAAGATCGGATCACTTGCTTCACTTTCACTACTTGAACCACAAAGACTTTTTGACATGACCCAGAGAAACCCCTGAGCCTTCAAAGAGTGCTGTTGCAAGCCAGGAGTGGCCCATCGTCGACTACAGCTCTCCGACCACTATTCCGCTTTCTCAATGCTTTCTACTGACTCTCCAGCATTGGTCCCAGTTTTACAGGCAGTTTGTTGAGAATGTTGAGTACAGCTGTTCGTCGCGCACTGCTTCGCAGCTCCCCAGTCAGATCTGAAAAAGTCGAGACACTTTTGATTCAACTCCCGCACAAACTGTCGGCGTCTTTTCCCACGAGGAGCTTGATATCTCGCCTTCCTATCCGAATACTCCTCTTCTTTGCCTGGAGAAACCTGAAGGTGAAAGCCAGGTTCAAAGCCACATGACAGCCATCTGAATTAGAGGGGAAATAATGACAAAGTTTTCAGTCAGCAATCTCTGAACCAGAACTACACCGGTTGGTGTCTCAATCTGCTGACCCAATGGATCTCGTCAAAATGTTCAACAATCCAGACCGTCCAGACCCCACCCCCATCACATAATGTTTACAAAGAATTTCTCAGTACTATGAGTGCGACATGGACCATGGGTCTGGGACTTTCACTGGTACCAAGGTCCGCCTTTGTGACACTCGAAGTCGCCGCCTTTGTCACGAGCGAGTTGTTCGAAGATGCATGCGGCTTCCCAGTCTGCGACAGAAGGCTAGCGAAGTGGTGCATAGCACAGCTCCATCAAATCTGAAGGAATCCCAACAAAAGACGAGTACGCCAAACCAAAACACAGCCGGACAAGAATGGAAGTGCTCCAGCTTTGATCAATGCTGCTGCTAGGATAGCAACCAAGCTACACTGACGGTTCATGACTGCGATTGTCTGCCAATTTCCTTTATTCTTACATTTGTTCTAACTATATAGTCTCACAGTATAAGGGTTACTAGATGTTACTAGACCTTACTAGATCTCAGATTGCCATAGCCATTAAGCTATGGAAAATGGCCCATTTATAGCCATAGCCATCTCACACGTTGCACACCATGCTCTTTGCGGTGCCTTCGCCTTAAGATCCTGCGGCACCAAGTTGTCAAACTCTGGTTCCTCCGATGTCAAAACTCTTCGGGCGAGGTGTTTTCAATTTCAACGAAACCTCTGGTGAGTTTGGAGGGGTTGTACGTGCTCTCTCGCTTTAGAATGTTTTTTCAACTGAAAAAGCTCTTCTGAATAAGAAAATTAAGGCATTTGCCGGGTCCAGTTTCGATAGAAGGTCCCATGTCACTACGACAAACTGGTACGCGCGGCTGTTCCTGAGTAAAAGGTTGCCTGCAACAGATCATTTGACGCTACCTTTGCAGGGTGGACGCAACGAGGGGATAAGATCCATATAGCCTATGGATGCCTGTGGGGTCCCCCAAAATCTCAATACCTGTAGGGCGCAATGGGTTATGATGGCTGTATAGCTTGGAAAACACCCAATCTTGGTGCATCATCCACGATGTCCTGCACCACATTCGGTAGCAGATTCTGCACGCTCTGCAAAGCCATGGTTGCTGGGTAGAAATCCCTCGAGCCCAGCTGCAGTGTCACTCTTTGGGACTTGTTTCTGAGGGAAGAATGGTGTAGAAAATTAAAATTATTGTCAACAAACATGGCTAGCTAGGGAAATCCTCCATAATTTGGCATGTTTTATGTGTATATATATATATATATTGTATGTATCTATATTATATATGTATATTAATATATATATAAGATAATGTAATATATATTAATATAATAGATTACAATATGATATAATATTATATCATATATTATATATATATATATATGTTGGAAAACCGTCTATAAATGGAAACATTTTTTTCCAGCCAGCCATGTTGGATTCCCAAAAAAACTTCGAACTTGGGGCAGGACGCCTGGACGCCACATCCGCCTCTCCACTGAGCTTCAGACCATCTCCACTGCTGCGTTTTGTTTTTCCCAGCCTCAGCAGGTTACCCTCTGGCAATTTAACATAGCTATTGAAAATGGCCATTTATAGTGGATTTTCCCATTAAAAATGGTGATTTTCCATAGCTACGTTAAATTACCAGAGGGTATGGATGGTAATAGTAGTAATAGTAATAATAGTTATAATAATGGCAAATCTCGGACCACTGTCAACAATCATCCTTGTCACACGGGAAGCCGCTGCACACATTTGATTTCCTATGTAAAATGATGTCTTTTCTCTGCAAGCCTTCTGAGAACTAGTACAACAAGCATCCGTCTGATAATGTGATCCAATATCCTCCAACATCATTGGCTTCCCGCAGATTCCGGCACTGCTTCTTGACAAAAGGTCGATTTCCCTTCTAAACCTACCTGCTGAAATGAAATCAATGGGGTTGAGTAGTTTCCATTCGTTTGAGCTGTCTAGTGAGTCTACTACTATAATTACTATAACTAAAACATATTTGGGGAAAGTTCTGATCTATTGTTCTGGGGAGAATTCCGCCAGAAATCTGGGGAGTCCTACATGGTAGTTTCCTTCGAGCTTTGAGAATCTCAAAGAAACGCTTGGAGTAGGCTCTGCCAGTCAGCCTGGCTGGGATTCACCAACCCTAAACCCAAATGGTGGGTTGATGCTTTTTGTTGACCACATTTGAAAGAATCAACGGCTTTGTCATTCTATTGAAATACATGTGAAAATCATCCAAATGTTGAGCAGTTCAGCTGCAAAGTCCACTGGTGCTTCCGGGCTAATTTGGACCGACATAGCTAGAGACCTTCATACCCGAGTTCAGATATCTGTAACACTGCAAATGCATGACAGCATACAAACAAACTTTTCCTCACAGGTGAGCCACGACCGGCTGCAGATCACACTGAAATGACACTAACCCCCTTTGGAGTCAGCGCTGGATCCTCATCTGCTCCATAAAGGCCCGGTTCGCCGACACTCGTTGTCGGTATGTTCTCTTCCTGGCCGCTGCGTCGGCTCGAAGTTTGCGAGCAACTTCTGTGTCTCGAAGTGCCCATGTCGCCGTCATCAAGGCGTTCATCAACTTCTGGTTCCCACACAGCTTCGTCAGGTCATCTGCAATCAACTCTTCTCCCGGGACCCATCGGATGAGTCGGCCACCAGCGTCCTCGGCTAAGGACTGCTTCAAGGCGGCAATGTCAATCGCCAGCCGCTTGTCCTCACCCAAGGCCGTGCCATTCAGTAGATCATATCCCGTCCGGGAATCCAAAACGAGCACCAGCTTCCACATGGCGGCCACAGCCAGCCAATTCGCCAATGAAAAGTCGGGCTTCAGCACTTCTGCCAAAAGTGCCCGAGTGAAGTCAGCCTCTTCCAAAGCATTTGCGGCCTGAGAAATCTCGGCTGCTAGGCTGGATCTGACTACTCTTTTCAAAAGGCCAGAGTGGTGAGTCACGATGCACAGCTTGGATTGCCCCTCCAAAATCTTCGGATTGGCAAAGGCTACTGCCAAACCGCCCTGAGAACGTCCCCTAGGCATTCCTGCAAATGACGCATCGGAAACTGCCACTACAATCATTTCCGACATGTCACATCCCAAGTGCTCGAACTTGATTGTCACAGGTTGGCGGGCTCGATCCACCAGAATCTTCAATTCCGTGAGCGCCGATGGGTCGTTCACTCCCGCCAGTTGTTGAATCCTGGAGACTCCAAAAGAGAGATCTGCCCGGCACTGACGTGCCATCCAGTTCAACTGCCCTGTGATGGTGCCAATCCATTTCTTCTCATTGGGTTGCAAGGGATACCGTTGTTGTGTCGATGATCTCAATGGCGGGTCCAGCAGCCGCTCCGCATAGGAATCCATCTGCATCAAGACAGTGCCATTCTCCAACTGTTTCTCATAGCGTCCACAGAACTTTGTCCAGTCATCAGGATGTTTCCATTCTCCAAAACTGAACAGTGCATTGAGCTTCTCATGCATTGCCTGTTGCTGATCAGGATGTGCAATGAGACGCACATCATCCACATGAACTGCCAAAAGAGCTCGAAGTTGGGAATCTGGTCCAAAAAAGGAGAAAACGCCAGGACAAAGTTTCATCTCCCGGCCCCCAATGGACTCGGCGCCTCTCTTGAAGCGATGATACCAAAGGCGTGGTGATTCTGCCAGTCCAAATCCCGCCTTTTTCATTCGAAAAAGGTCCGTCCTTGCTCCAGCAGGGATTTTGCTCTGCAGAAATCTTCTGACAAACAAGGGGTAATTCTTGGGAGTCTGGACAAAGACCCGCCGTTCTGCCGGCAGATAGTCTCCTTGCAAAAAGGCCGCGGAAATATCTGAAAAGAACACCTTCCAGCTCCATTGGGCTGCACAAAAGCAAAGGAGATTGTGAGCTAATAAGCTGGCAGTCGGGCTTTCTGTTTCATATTCTCCAGCACGCACATCACGATGGCCTGCAATGACCAATCTCGCCTTCAGAGAGGCCCCTTCCAATGCCTTGTCATCCGGATGGATGTTTCTGGGATCGCTTTTGTTCACCAAGACAAATCTGGAAGGAAGAACCTCAGTTCGATCTACCACTTCATCCTCCATGACATGCGTCAGCGCATCATGTTTGAAGTAGACTTCCAAGGCGTCCAAGATCGGCTGTTCGAAGGCTCTCTGCCACGCTGGAGATAAGTCAGACCATTTGAGCTCCAATCTGACCTTGCCTGTCTCAGGTTGTTGAGCATCTGGAAGATCCTCCGGATCGTCCACCAACTCTTTGATTCCAGCATATTGGGATTTCTGACTAGGGCAAGGAAGATCTGAGAAGTGCACAAAGTTGAAAAACACTTCTTGGAGCTCCTTTTGAACAACGTTGATGTCTGCTGCCGCATCAGAGAGACGTTGGATTTCCTCTTGTACCTCTGGCATGTCGAGAGGCCCAACTTGCTGAGCCATCATCTCTGAGTTCGGCCAACCAGCTGTCTCTCGGATTGCCACAAAGGCATGTACTGCCTTCTGTCCATCTCTCCACATCTGTTCCGCATGGTGTCTCCCTTTCATCCAATTGTCAAAGGGAGTCTTGTACTCTGTCGGGTCTCTGATCTGGTATCTTGTCAATCCCTGCCAGATGCCACCCAAATGTTGTTGGGTGTTCCACTGGGGCCTCAAACCTTGGCCCACCCACGTCACGTTGTCCAAGATGAAATCATTCATCATCAAGGCTGGAGCTCTCTGGTAAAAGGGGTCCAACATGTTGTTGGATGTCGCTGCCATTGTGCGAGCTTGACCCCACCTCAGTGGATTGTGCAAATAGTACACTTGAGTCGCTCTGACACCAGTGAGCCAGTCTTTGCTGATCAACTTTGGGAAATCTTGATGAGCACCCTCCTCGTTGTCAGCATAGAACGCCAAGATGTCAAACATATGGAGACGTGGTTCCACATGAACCCTGCAAAGTTCACCTTCTTCTACACTCAGGATCCAGTAGTCCTTTGAAGGCGGAGGTTCTGCTCTCTGACTTCTGAGGATAGGCTCAAACTCCTCTCTCTTGAGGGGCCGCCGCATCCGAGAAGGCACCTCCCGCAGCATGGGAGCCATAGTTGGAGGAAGTCGCATTCTGGTCTGCGGTGTTGCAGGCATAGAATGGGTTGCCAAAAACCCAGGCCTGGGATTCAGCAACCTGGTGTCTCGATGAAGCACCGAACGTTCTACTTCTTCAACTCCTCCATCATTTTCGAAGTCCGATGGCATGTCAAAAGGCGGTATCTGCAGATCGTCATGATCTCGTACCGGCAAAGTTGCCAGCACATTGGTGTCAATTGACACTGCGAGCGCCTCTGCCATGTTCTCATCTGAATCAGAGTATTCAGGGTTGTAGAACCGGTGCACATCTACAAAAGGTGGTTCATCGTCCCAGGTGCTGATTTTCACTTGCTCTGCTGAGGAACCAGACGGAGTAGGCATTGACACCTGCACCGATCTGGGTTGCAACTTCTCTCGCATTCTCTGCAAATGCTTCTGGGTCTTGTCCATGGCACCATCAAACACTGCTCGCCTTTCAGAAAACGATTTCAATGCCGGGTCTCCTCGGAGTCCAGAAAGACGCACTTTCTTCTGAGGACGACTCGATTGCTCCTGTTGAGAAGGAACCTGCTTTCTGTAAATCGAGATGGGCACATCATCCAGGACTGAAGATGCACTGCGCACTTGATGTTCAGACACAGGGGCTACTCCTTCCTGCTCCTCATCCGAAAATTCAGCTGGAGGAAACTGTGGGTCTCCTGTGTGTTCTGCCTGACCTTTCACTGTGTGTGATTTTGAAGTCGAAGCCTGAGCAGAGGACTTCTGTGGTCTCCGCTGATCTTGTTCTTCATCAGAGGAAGTGGAAGAAGATGATGATGAAGATTTTTCAACTTCTTCCGCGTTGACACGGCCCTCCGCCAGCTGCTTTTCCATGTCTTCTAAGGCCTCTTTGGCAATTGAGGAAGCCTCTTGTTCTTCCACCACAGCCAAGCGGATGAACTCTAATGGCATGCCCTTCAGTTTATTCTGGTATCTCACCCATACGCGCTTGATCGCGCCGTCTTTTCTCTCCAGTGCAACCACCAATCCTGGCCCTATCCATGAGATGTTGTCCTGAAGTCTTCGGGAAAGACCACGGCGATTGGCTGGAGGTTCCCAAAACATCACTTGAGCTCCTTCCGCCAGAAGTTCTAGTTTGGGAAGTCTTGACCGAGAGCCAGCCGCTCTCTTCAGAGCCTCATTGGCTTCCATCCACTGAAATGCATCCGCAGCTGCCTTTCTCAGTTGAGCTGATCTCATGAAAGACTCTTCCACCGACGTCGGTCGGGAAAGTTGGAACTTCATTTGTCCTGCCAAGGCATCCATCAAATTCCCTGGCATAGTTGAATCCCTTCCGAACACCAGCTGAATAGGAGAATACCCTGCCACACGCACTTGTTGGTTTCTTGATGCAGTGACGGAGGCCACTGCTGACTGAAGGTCTTCCAACCCTGTCACGACCGTCTCCTTAATGACTTTCATCAGCAAGACCTTCAACACTGCTCCATGCCTTTCCGCCAAGGACATCCTCCAATGTGCCGTTGGGGGAACCATCTCGTGAAAAACAGCGAAGGTCTTGAGAAGAGGCTCCAAAACACCTCGGAACTCTGTTCCCTGATCAGTCATCAGGATGTTCGGAGGACCAAACACCCCTATCCATCTATCTCGAAGGAGTTGTGTGGTGTTGTCGGCTGATGGGTCCTTCATGGCCATTGCAATTTGATACAAAGAAAATGCATCCAACACATGCGTCACCGCAAACTTCTCATTCTTGGCGTCCCAAACATAGAAGGTATCTGCCACAATCCTCTCATTGAAGGCCATCGGTCTCTGAAAAGCTGCTTTCGGGGTCGCCATAGGTGCGGCGACCTGTGAGCATATCTGACATTTCAGATGTTTCACTGCCTCAATGATCTCTGGCTGCGCTCCATTCAGATGTAGCATCCTTTGCAACTTTTCATTTGTGACATGGCCCAGCGCCACATGCAAGTGTGCCAACGTCGATCTGATTGTTCGATGTAGTAGAGCGGCTCCTCCAGTGAAGTTGATGTAATCATATCTCGTCCCATTTTCCACCATGTTCATGTGCTGCCTCAATTGGCCTTCCGGTGTTGGTTCAACTTCAACCGGAACAGTCTGCCACATCCGGTTCGACGGGACTTGAGCATGTAGTGGAAGACGGATCTCTTGTGCTCCTTCTTCCAATGTTGCCTCCAGTCCATCCAAAAGCCACTCACAAAACTCCTGAGTCCACTGCGCCGCCAATGTTGACCTTTTGACAGTGATCATGTTTCCATTTCCGCTTGGATCTTCAATCCGCACGGATCCTTCTATTGGTTGATGTTCTCCAGGTTCACAATCGCACTTCCTCTCCGGAAAAGCTGCAGAATTGATTGCAGGGTGGTTCATCTGCACCATAGTTGGTTTTTTGTGCGGACGACCACTAACGGCGTCCACCAACCCCAATTGGCACATGTGCACCTCTTGTTGGTACACCTGGTCTCGCCTGCTCATCATTGGCATTTTCAGTGCATCGCTTTGAGCTGGCTGCTCCAAGACGACAATGCCATGATGCAAGGTTTGGTGTGCCCATACCCAGCAAACGAACTCCCAAAACGGTTGGTGCTCGCGCCGAAGCGCACTCAACAAATCCTTTCTCTTTCTCATCCTCTGCCATGAACTCCAAGGACCACATGGAGGAGCCAAGGTGATCACCTCGGGCTGTTGAGCTTGGATGACATCTTTCAAGATTTGTTGATGTTCTGCCAGCTTCAAGTCAAGACCATAAATGACATCTTGGGGTGGCAAAGCTGTCCACTTCTGGGATTGATCTGCCGTAAACGACAGGGTAGCCTGACCAGCGAACACCTCTAGAAGTGTCCATCGCTTGTACTTCATCTGCACGATGTCATGCATTCTTTTGTGTGTTCTCAGGGCCTTGTGCACCCCAATCTGAATGCTTCGTCTCTGCCGGCGATTCAGTGTGATCTTCCTGGCATCAGTGCCACCATGAAGAGCATCTTTAGGACCTTCTCCTTCCGGAGCATGAGGGGAATGAAGAGCAGGATCACCGCCACATACGACATCAATTCGGTCTTCAGCACGTCGTGCTTGCTCTTGCACTGTCGGTGCATTCGGGTCTAACAGCTCAGCCTTCACCTCCGTCTTGTGCTTGGGCTCCGCCGCTGTGCTCCCTGAGGCGCTGGATGCTCCTCGTCGATCTCCACCTCGACTGGCATGCCCAGAGCCAAAGGGTTGAAGCACAGCTGTCTGGCGGATCCCACGTGACCCCACATGGATGCTAGATGTCTGCCGTGCATGTGCATGATCCAGCGCGGATTGCGCTTCCACCGTTTCTTGCCCTCGTGCTCCACAGCTGCCTTGATGCGACACAACAGCAGCATCATCTTCCATTTGAACGTCACCGTCTGTGACAGCAGCGACTTGGCTATGTTGTATGTCACATCGTCCGAAAACACGTTGGACAGAGTTGGAAAGTCTGCCTGAGGGTTGGTGAGAGCCCCCAGTTTCGGCTTGCTCTTGGTCTTGCTCTGTCCAGATGCCGACTTGGCCCGAGGCTTGACCTTCTTGTCCTCGGATCCCGCGGCTTCTTGCGCCACCATGGCCACGTTCTGCATCTGCAGGAACATCTCTTGCATCTGTGCCTGCATCTGTTGCATCTGAGCCATCTGCTCTTGGTTGCGGACTCGATCCAGCGCTGACTGCGCTCGGGTTCCAGGAGAGGTTGCCGGTCTCCTCAACTTGGTCGACTGCCGGACTGGTTTCTTCGAAGAAGACTGTCTCGGCTGATCTCTGGGATTCACTTCCTCCAGCTCGAGAGAACTGGCTGAGTCTCCCATCCCGACATTCTCCCATTTCGAATTCGGAGATTCGTCCATGGGCTTGCGGCACACCCGACGGACGTTGTTCACGGTCAGGGGGCTGTGACATCCCTGTTTTTGATCCACTTGAAAAACGCAATGCCATCACTTCTCGATGAGGTTCCAAAACTGCAAAAGCAGGCACTGCTTGAAATTCCGCCAAATCATCAATTTTCAAAGTATAGTGTCCCCCTTTTGACTGTGACATGCCAAACGCTTTCACTCCATGTCTGGTAGATGAGATAGTATGCTTTGAAGTGTCTACTACCAGTCCTAACTCTGAACAAACAGGTTTTGACAGCAACGGTGGACAATCACCAGCCACCACTGAAATTCTCAATAAACATGGGATGCCGGCAATGGAGACATGCAAAATGACTGCAAAGCGACTGCGATTCACATGCCCATCCCCAAATCGAAAAGATTCTGATCCCGGAACTACTCGAACATAATGACCATGTTGTTTCCATTTCTGAACGACTGGATTGATCCAAGTCGTACCTGCCACAGTCTTCATGCAACCCAAGTCAAGGATCATCTTGTCGCCCAACTCTGACAATGACCAATAAATTTCATGTTCATGACATTCATTTGGGGTCTCGACCATGAAGTTGCATGAAGGCTGCATCTGTCTCTGCTGCATGCGCTCTTTGTACCTGCCATCGGACTCAGCACATCCGACTAGGTACGCCCAAGTCTCTTCCGACTGGGCATCAGCCACCGGAAAAGTCACATTTGAGGCATGTACTGGTGCTTTGTTCCGGTACGGGCACTCCTGTGACCAGTGACCCAGCTGCCGACAGATAAAACATGGTTCTGTCTTCTGTTGTTCCTTCACCCATCTGCGAACTTGTTCCCGATCACGGGAGTTGCCACCGCTCATGCCATTGCCTTCCTTCTGGAAGTACTGCCGCATCTTTTTGATCTCTCTCACCCTGTTTCTGGCCTTGTACTCCTGTGCGAAGATCTCAGCCATTGCCAGATCATTTGACGAAGAGCCACTTGAGATGACAGAAGTTGCCGAAGAAGATCCCTGCGATGAAGGAGCAGGTCCAACTTCCAAGGCAGTATGTGCACCGCCAGCAAAGGACGTCATGTCCTCTTCATCTTCATCCATTGATTCTTCTCCAAGAGGTTCGCCATTGGGATCTTCCTCTGCTATCTCTTCCTCTCCCATGTCTTCATCCTCCAAGATGGCCATCAGAGCATCTCGAAAGCGACGACGACCAAAAAACTTCTTGCGTCTCTTGCCTCCCGAAGAAACTGAGCTTGCCGTCGAAGAATTCGATGACAGTTGATGACAAGGCCACCCCACCCTTTTGGACCAAGTACTTGTCTTCCTGATCCATGGTGGGCTCTCCTTTGCCGATAGCACATCCTGGTAGGCCCTCCAACTGATCGGCCAAATCAATCAGGGCATTTGTTACAAAATCCTCATCTTCCACGGTGCCACCACAAGCCGCCTTCACTAAGGCGTGATCACGCTTTGTGAGTTTTGCAGCATCCAAAAGATGTCCCACATAGAACTGGGATCCCACTTGGTATGCTGGAGATGCCTGGTTCTCCCTCCGGTAGATCTCGGCTCTGTTGATGAAGGACTCGATTGACTCTTGTGGAAGTCGAGAGAGTCGCATGAACTTCTTTCTTCTCTGATCCACTCGCTTCTGGTCCAGCAACTTGATGATAGGAGACTTCTCCATGGTCTGCCGAATGAGTTCCACTCCATTCGAAGCTGCCACCTGCTCCACAGTTAGGTGCTGGACAATGTTGGCTGCCCTCTCCCTCAACTGTTGCATCAGTCGTGGTCCTCTCATCTCTTCAGGAAGTGATCGACCTTCTGAAGCAATCCAAAAGGTCACTGACCTCCAATACAACTCCCAACTCTCACCAGGTCTGGCATAGAAGATTGGAGGGTATGTTGAACTAATCTTTCCACCAGCTGCTGCTTGCTGGCTCTGATTCCCAGCCACTGACGGTACGCCACTGGGAACTTCTCCAAGAGGTCGGTTCATAGGGTCTTTTCCACCTGCAACCGGTGAGGCTGGATCAGCTACACGGCCAGCATCACCATTCCGCTGCGTCACAGTGGAATCTCTCCGCTGAAGAACTGCTTGATCAGCTCCACGTGCACCTTGAACTTGTCCTGCTGCATCTCCATCAAGAACAGCAGGATGGTCTCGAAGTTCATCATGTAGTGACTCAGTCCTCCAAGACCAATTGGAATGATTATCATCACCATCATTCCACGACCAGTTCTTCCATCTCTCGCCACCCGAGTAGTTGGACCACTGCCCGGATGACCAGCTATGCCACGACCTCGCACTTCCATGCCAACTTCCCCAAGCACTGTCGGACTCTTGTCCGTCACTCTGCGACATTGAAGAAGCTTCAGACCAATTCTCCGCCACATAGTTCTGCACCACGTGGTTCCTCCAGGGATCGCTCTCGATCCACGGATCTGCATTCATTGGGCTCATTCCGTTACCTGTCAGGTTTCCTGGGGTGACAGCTCTATCCCGGAGACCTCTAACCTCTCCACCAGGCATCTCTTCGACAGCACCGCCCGAGCTCAACTCCACAGAGTCCACATGGCTGTCCATCGATGCCCCGGAAGAAGACGATCTACCAGGTTCACTGCCAAAAGTCACCCCTCTAGTTCTTCTTCTCCTCGAAAAATCAGGGAGTGGAATCTCCCCGAATCCAGGAGCATAGCCCCCAGTCAGTCCGTCGGACCCATCCAACGAACCACGCAGCCCACCAGTGAGGCCCTCCATCGGCTCAGCCGGCCAAGGGGCCGGTACAAACACAACTAGGCCACTTCGTGGCTCTGCTACCACTGCAAATGCATGACAGCATACAAACAAACTTTTCCTCACAGGTGAGCCACGACCGGCTGCAGATCACACTGAAATGACAGTAACACCCATCGGTAGATCTGAAGATTATACGAGATGCTCTAAGCAGACCCATTGGAAACTATATTGAGATGAACTTGTTTGAACTTTTTGGTGGCACAGAGACTGCTGGAAGAGTTGCCAAAGAGAGGTATAGGGAAGGGTTTATATCGGATACCATCACTGGACTTGAATCATTATGCCGATATCAACTGCAATATCCTTGGTGTTAGGATATATTATAGTTGTAATATATGTTTTGATTTGTTTGGGCTAGTCCGCCCTGCACAGAATACAGCATACAAAGCAAACTGGAGTGCAGAAGATTGAAGAAACAAATACTTTACTTTGGCCCTGCTAACAATGGAGGGTGTAGAACTTTTGAACCCTCGCATTACGTTCATTGAAAACCGACAGACTGAATTGCTGAAGAAACAGGACTTTTTACTGGGAAACCCTACCAGGATGTAGATTGTTGCAAATGCGGAATGCTTTTAAGGAAAAGAACACAATTTACGATATGATTGCTGATGATGCTCCACTGCGCTAGTGTTGGAACCATGAGTATATGCTATTGCTATGTTCTGTGCTATGTTCTGCTGTGTTGGTGTGAACGCTACAGTTTCGATGCGTGTGTTGGGGGATGCTATCTGGGGGATCTCTATGCCCTGAGAGCCCCGAGCCAATTGGCATCACCCTGTGCTGCATCCACACGGGAGAGGCCTGACCAAATCCGAATCTGCGATTCAAAATGGGCGTGACAAAAAGATCTAAATCTAACCCAACAAACCACTCAGTGATTGAAGTGCGGATTTTAGATGATTCTAGAATGAAAGCCCACAGCTATTGGCCAAGATTGGATACACAAAGCGACTCAAATCTGTGGACTCCAAGAAATCTCGCCATTTCCCTTGCCGTCCTTGTGTGCCATCCAGAGATCGACTCCTTTTGGGCCTCGGACGGTGCAGCGAGTGCAGCTTCACTGTCCGACTTTAGGACCCGCTCTGTCCGATTGAGGATCTATTCAACTCATGGGTAAATCATCATAGGACTCACAAGTATGGTCACCGGCAGAATTATAGATAAATCCGCCCGCACCGAAGGTGCTGGGGCGTGATCTTCCGGATGGCACTCGTAAAAGGTTACAGGTTTACCTGGGGGGGGGGGGCCCC
>Ga0126342_10012822_pt1 | contig 14911 bp, 18 predicted proteins | sample Cyp1metagenome_FD_92528 | JGI IMG/M metagenome (GOLD analysis project Ga0126342, IMG submission 92528) | Coral microbial communities from Lord Howe Island, Old Settlement Bay, Australia - Cyphastrea 1 metagenome | ecosystem: Host-associated > Invertebrates > Cnidaria > Coral ...
CCTTCAGGTGGCCTTTTTTGGCCTTCAGGTTGCCTTTTTTGGCCTTCAGGTGGCCTTTTTTGGCGTCGGCTTGGCATGTTTGATATCCATGGCTTACGCCATTCGTCTCCCTGCCATGTTTGACCTGGCATTTTTGACCTGCAGGCTGCATGTTCACGTCGGCCTGGCAGGTTTGACAGACAGATAGATAGATAGATAGATAGATAGATAAAGAAGTTGGTAACATGTGGGGTTATCCGGTCCTTTAATTCTTATTGACCCAGCGTCCATGAAATTGAATAATTTTGACCACATGGAAATCAGGAAGCTCTGCAGCGATGATGGCCACGACCACCAAGGCGCCTACACCAAGACGTGTCATTTTCAAGATATTTTGAGGGTGCAAATCCTTTGGATATTTGAACTGTAGAAATTTGAAACTCGTGATAATCATTTAAGTTCCAAAGTTTGGAATATTATTTGTGGTTCAAGTCCTTCAAATACCTGAGGATTGCTTGATGTGTCATTGGCAAAATTCCTCAAGATCATGACTTTTCCAGCTCTTTTAGACAGGGATTTGGGGTGGCACCTGAAAATCAGTTCGAAACTGCACAAAAAAAATGAAGGCTTTCAAGGAAAGCCACTGTGATTGGGCCTTTTATTCTGGCCTTTTTGGTTTGCTGTTTTATGATTAACTAAATCACAATTTGCTGGCAATCGTTCCATTTCTCCAGCTTCAAAATTCTCTATCTTTCCATTGCCTTGGTGGAAAAATCTTAGTTTTCCCACCAGTTTCCCACCATTTTCCCCACTTTTTTGGGTCAACTTCCCATCCCCACTCCACTGGCGGCGCCTCCGACCAATTCGCTGGGCGCCAAAGACTGGTGCAACATCAGCGAGGCGCAGAGCGCCGCCCACAGCGGCTCTGAGGCCGACAGCAGCGACATCTGAGAAATACCGAAGTTATATCGATATAAGTACAATTAATATGGTTTAATATGGTGTAATATGGTTAATAGTACTTATGGTGTAATTATCCCAGTTCATCTTCATGATAGTTTAATATGGTTTAATATGGTTTTACAGTGATGATAATGGGATAATGATGGGATAATACTGGGATATTGATGGATATATCGATATGACTGATTTCATGATATAACTAATATTAATATATTTCAATATAACTTTCATATAACCATTACTAATATGATATCTACAGAATATCTTTCAATAATTTGTGATTACTACCGAAGATGATTTTGATGATAACAATTATTAATGATACTATATCTTATAATCTTAGTATGTTAATAATATCTATACAGTCATTTAGATGATATGTTTAGATGCTAGCCTGTATGCACTAATAATTTGTATAATATATGCATCGTAAAGATAAACTATTCATTGATCATTTGTTGTCTAATACATTCTAGTAATATAATGAATAGTATATGAATGATATGAAAAACATGAATAATATTGTTAATAATATCTTGAATAGTATCATGACTAATGTCGTTGACATATTAACTGATAATTTTACTATCGTTCAATCCGAACATGTTCCAAGACCGACTTGCCATAAATAATATGGTCTAACCATATCTGATCTGGAATACTCTAGGATCTATTGTATCATGCCTCCAATTACTCCAAAGGGTTATCTAATCCACTATCTACTGTATTGGGGTATACTGGGGTAATGTTCATCACAATAGAGCTGTATCGGAAAATCAGAGAATTCACATCTCCAAGACTTGGAAGTTTAATATCCGATCTGGGGGGCATTCTCTAAAGAGGGTAATTCCCAGGAAATGCAGCATCAAGTCTTGGGATTTGTTGGCTTCTCTGAATGGGATGGGAAATCCTCAGATATCCCATAGATTCCATAGATCCAATCCTCTAATCACCATGGATTTGGCCCAAGACTCCCAGTTTTATCCAATCTGCGGCTATCCGATCTGTGGGGATCTGATATCTTAGTGTGCTGATCCCGGGGGATTGGGCCTCAAGTGTTCGATGGAGGTGAATCCAGACAGGGATGATGGGAAGAGCACTGAAAAAACATGGGTGTAACAAGAATCTGTCGAAACGGTACATCAAGCCCAACACATTAAACCAACCGAGGAGGTCAGTAGAGGTCAGTTTTTCTGTGGTATTCCAGCCTCTTCTGCCTTCAGCTTGCGCATGGCGCAGTTGCACAACAGAAAGGTCACCTAAATGGCGATCTGGGACCCCAAATGATGGGTTGAAGCAACCACAGACGGGATGTTCACAGTTTCTTGAAACTTTAAATATATTTAAAAAAAAGAAATTTAGGTGAAGGTGTTCCACAAACCAAGAATGAGCATGGGAGCAACCAAAAGCAGAGATTGAACCAACACATGGAGGAGATTTAATCTGTATGCCATGAACAAACCCAGAAGTGGCAAATCTCTTGGTGCCATTTCCTGCTTGATAGCGCATAGGTGGATCCGAAAACTGGTCTTGAGAACAGGCCCTAATCATTCAACCTACCAGGTTCAAAACTCAGCCTTACATAGCATGCCATTGAACCCTCAAGATTGGGCCCCAACATTGCCATTTTTTGACTTTATGATGCTGAACGTTCCTTGGGCCTTTTGGCGTTCCTTAAATCACTTGGACCATATTTGTTCCTGGTGTCCTTGCGTTTCAGTTCCAACCGCTACAAAGGTAGAAAGGTAGAAAGGGCTCCAGCTGGTGCTCCAAAAGAGTTGACCCGTTGACCTGACTGTCGCGCAGCGTGCTGCCAGGTTTCGGTATTTCCAAGGAAAGCGGAAAAGATCAAGGCAGGTAGCAAATTTGGGACTTCCAACCAAGTCCTCAGAACAATTGGCTCACCAGGAAATGTCTTTCTTCGTGACGATTGTCATTTTTCATCCTTTTTCGAGACATGATCGGGAGAGTGTGGAGAGTGTCAGGCATGGTTGGTTTCGCACTAAAACCGAAACCCGAGAGTCGAAGGCCGCATTTTTCAAAGGCTTAGGATCCGCTGATCTATAAACATCCACAATGCTATCACAGCGAGCATAGACATGAAACAGGCAAAATCCGTGGATCCACAATCCTGCACCGCTCTGAGTCACCTGAATCACTTGAATCACTGTGGTTTTGAGATGTTTTGAGGTCACAACACCTGAAAAACACGTTTGAAAAACACGTTTGATCCTTTCACCTGCCACGCGTCGGTACTTGTTGAACCCATGTTCCAAGGCCGCCAACACCATGGGCCATCAACTGCTCAAAGAGGCTCCAGCCAACGAAGACCAACGCAAAGCAAGCCTCGTGTTGGACTCGTTGCAGTCTCGTTGCAGTTGGAGTTTCAGCATGTTTCGACGTGTTTCGACGTGTTTCAACGTCCATGTTACCAATGTACATTATCATTATCGTAATCATCTCAGGTGGGTAGATCTAATGTTTTGCCCAGGGAACTTGGTATATTATATAAGTTATATAGTTTAACAGATGCCCAGGTCCACAATGATCCTCGGATTCATGTCATGCTTCAGGCTCTGTTTGAAGCCAAGGTTGAAGCGGCAAAAATCTACAGACAAGTTGCCAGCTGAATGGCCACCGCCGGAGTGGCATCCTGACCCGTGGGCATTCCCTGGAAGGATCCCCTCACACGGGGAGTACCCTTGATGGGTAGGCCGGGTAGGCCTTTAGAGGGATGGTATCCTGAAGGAACATGAGCTCGTCGTACCTACCCCAACTGCACATTTGAGTCACAGTTTCTGTCCCTAAAAACATCGTTGGCTCGTCCAAATGCCATCTTCCCATGAAATATCGATCCAGACTGAGGAAGTCGGGAATCATCTCAATGACAAGGTCGGCCCAATAAGTCATAATTTGGTCATAATCTTAATTTGTCATTTGTCATTCCTACCCTTAATTGGAGCCATAGAGTATCAACCCAACAATCTCACAGGTATACCCACGCCATTGGCCCACCTGAGTAAAACCTCCCAAGAACCTCAACAAAAATCCATCACTCCATACCTCATCATCCATAACGGCCCAAAATTCTGAGGTCATCCATAGTCACAAGATTTCCAAAGGTCAACCTCACCGAAAGCATCAAAGCGTCACCGTCACCATGACAGCGTCCTGTGGGAAGGTTCTCATGTGTTCCCCCAGCAGGTGCCAACTCAAACCCATCAGCAGCGGCGCAGCCATGCACAGCAGGTCACCAGGCGCTGCTGTGGACGCGCCATCGACTTCGCCCAGCTCCAGGAAAGCCACACCGCAAATGGCCAGAAAGGCCTCAGGCAAAGTTGATCATTAAAAAGAAGAGAAAACGAACATATTTTAAAATATCATAGAAATTGATAGAATCATGAAAACTGGGGAGGGATTTCATGAAGAAAACTTGGAGGTATTAACTTCCCAAAATCATTGGAAGGGGACCCTCCAAATATGGTTTTTGCGTTCGGATGACTGTTGGTCATCAGTCACACTCCGCTTTTTGTGTACACTACCTGTTGGTTGAATCAACGATGATACAACTGTCATACCTGGGTTAGATCCCGCTTTGCACGTCAATCTACCTGTGTTCATTTACGCCAGTTTCATTGTTAAAACCCAACATCATGTTTTTGCTGGTCAAAGAACTTGTTGGTCAATTTCTCGCGTTGCTTGGAACGTATCCACGCTTCATTGCCTAAAGTGCGATCTGTGTCTCATAATTAAACCAACTTTGCAACTTACCAGCAAGCATCCCAACAAATCATCTCCTAATGGTTATGGTTTTGCCCCCTGAATCTGCATCTGAAGACCTTCTGCAAGAGCTGTTTTTTGTTTCAATTTGTTTCCTTCAATTTGTTGCAAAATGTCCGCTTACAGTTAGTTGCTGACTGAAAAAAATCTGCTCTGAGACTCTGGGAATCTTGCAAATTTGAAACCCTACAGCAAATATCAGAAGCAGTCAAATCTAAAACTAAAATCAGTAAAAATAATTTTGGCGAATAAACTTTGAAACTTTGGACTTCTGCGGTTTTGGGCCGGCTTTCATCACCTATCACCTCTGCTCACTACCAAACCCTATCGGCAGGTCCTATTTTTGTTTCCACCAAGAGGCTGATGCCATTGAACCCAGCTGAAAGCGCTTCGCCGCCAGGGAGCTACAGAAGGCCACGATGATGGTCCTCGGGAAAATGATGGGAATATGTGATCAATGTGATCAATGTGATCAACAACTCCGGCATACCAGGAGATCATCTAAGACTAAGATCCTTAAGTTTGCTTGGTGATTTCAGCCCATCTCGTAGTTGCACCGGAAAAATTGTCGCCGCATGGTCTGTTCCACAGACACAAATTAATACGAATTGTTGGCACATGGTTTTTATCGCAAACACAAAAGAGTGCAGATTATTCTAAAGGAATACGAGAGAAGAGGACCCGCCAACCACGGCGCATAACACAAGTTCAAGTGCAATTGCGGTGTAGCTGGCTACTAAAGTGCGTGCAGTAGCTGCGGCAAGCAGTCAGAATTCAGAACATAGCCCACCGAAGTGTTTATTAACCCAGTTTTGCAAACCAACAGCAACAATTGCAGCCTTGTCCCCTCAATGACCGCACTTCTCAAATGTGCTTATCCGTGACTCCGTGACATTCAATACTTGAAATATACTTGCTGTAACATAGATGTTTTGCTGTTGGCCTCCGCACAACCGGCGTTTGACGTTGGCGAGACTTTCAGCATGGCATAGTTTCTCGTTTCTCCATGTTTCTCCTACATTAAGAATCATTAAGGGTCAAGCTTTCCGGAGAAAAAATCCAGTTGCTCGCCGCAGGAATTTGATGCACCTCTGGGTCTGAAAAAAGCAACAATTTCCTGCTGGGAATCTGAACATGAACCGGATGTCAACCAACATATGCAACCGGCATGAGCATTCCTATCAACAAGAAAAGGATGCTTCAGGAGATTCACCAAGATTTAACAACACACAATGTGTATGCAACCAGTCAAGACGGAATCTATCATCCCAAATCACGCTGTCCTGCGACACCTAAGGCGGGATGGTGTAGCAATCTCACCTACGGGGCAAACCATTAAGACCACGACCACAAGACGTTTGTTCCATGTTTTGCCTGTGACGTTGCCCTGTTTCCCCTGTGTTCTGCCGAGTTTCTGCAAAGCCATGATGAAAGCTGCTTTCGCCCCAGTGGTCCCGTGAGACAGCGAAGCAAAGACCGCAGCATATGCGATGGCACTCAGACTGCCCACCAATGCACTACCTGGCGAAGCTCTTGTGGGTGTCAGCTAAGTATGCCGTCATTGTGCCATCAAGTCCAGATGTGTTGAAGCGGAAAAACATCAGGTTGTGAAGGGGCAAGTGGCAAGAACCCCAAACCCAAACATCAGGCAAATATATGCAAATATCTTCTAAAGATCACCAATCCGAGCCCATTTCTAGGGCGCCTCTGGCGCTTTCAGGGCAACTGGACTTTAGGATCCACGGAAGCATTGGCAGAGCGGCCAAGAGAAAGCCTCCCCCAAACAGTGCTGGTGCTACTGGCCGGGGGATCCAAGGGGAAGATGATGGAAGATTGGCAGGAAGGGCAGGATAGAAATTTAACATATCGAACTATTTTTTGGATATGAAACGAGATTGTTGAGTAGGAATGAGTACGCATTTTGCTGGGGAGACAAGTTTTGATGCCTATTGGAACTGTTTTTCTGAGATTGATTCAAAAAGAATACAGATATTGCACAACTACACGTCAGTAGGGTTGGAAAATTGGGAGCGGTAAACCCACATCAGGGGAAATTGTCCATAAATTAAAGTTTGATTACCCGAAAAATAAGAATAAGCCAGAGCTTGAAGGTCTGTCTACAGGTGAGGCACTTTCGTATTGAAAACTCTTAAACATCTAAACTGTCCTGTAAACACATGATTTCCATCAGGGATTTGTCCAACCTGCAAAAAAAGATACAGTAGCGTATGTTTAAAACCAACATCGAAAAAAAAAAGTCTACCAGACAAATGCAAACCCAGGGAAACTGGCGTACGGATCAAAGGCAACAGATCAACAAAAATCATTGGTTGGTTCAGCAAAAGATGAACCGTTTCTCCCAGGGACTTGGGCAGTTATCCAAGTTTTCACAGGAAAATTGGCAAACTTATTGAGAAGGGAACCACTATCGCTGGAGTGCATTCCAGTTTCTTCAACCATTCGCTTTGGAAAACTTCATTTGGAGTCATTGAATTTTGGTCAAGATGTGGCGTCCGCGCCAAGGGGCGACAGGCTCCGAAGACTACGGCGGCGTCTTCCACACCGGCGGTGCTCAGGGCATCAATTCCTGCCTGGAACTTGTGGAAACATGGTCTCCCAGGCTCCCAAGTTAAGGTTTCGAGTTGTGGTTTCGAGTGGGGATATCATTGGGAGATCATGTGGGCATCATGGGATATGCAACTTACAGGATTTGGGTGTCCAAGGTCAGGATCCAATTTATCATCCAACTTGCAGTAATTTTGAATGGGGTGAAACCAATATAAATCAAATAAATCAATGCTTAAGAGTACCCCAATGACTTGAGAAACATCTGGTTTCAGGTGGAATCCATGACGGATCACGTTCCCTGATGATCAGGAGCCACCACACCGGTCTTGCCTCCGCCCTGATTGAAGGTCCCAGAATTGCTAGGTGATACTCCCTTCGACATATATTGGCTGATTAAGGTGGCTGTATCTGTAAATGGGGAATACCGGAACATAGCTGATTTATGCTGATTTAGTGCAAAATGTGCACTAAACCATGGGAAATTGATGGAAATTGGGGTATCCAATTCTCCAAACTTAGGTAACAAGGCAACACCCCATTTCTTGGCATTTTTGGTCCGGATCTGGGACACGGATCAACGGGATCAACCATCACCCACCTGCGAGGAGACATACGAAGAGCCCCAACAGGCTGCGTTGAAGAGGGCCACTGCTTTCCAGAGTCCTTGCTGAAACGCCTGGCGCGGTCCCGACGGTACCATCTTGGGGGTAATTCTGAGCCATTCCACTGTCAAGTTCGTCATGGATGCTAGGGATGGAAACTCGCTAGTGAGTCAGATTTCTACCTGCACCGGATTTGATATTTATCTTGATCGTCTTTCCAAGTAGGGCGAGCAAACGATATATTCTGCTGAAACTAGAAATGGGGGAACACACATGTCATTCCGATGGTCGGATTCCGATCTTCGGATTCAACAACTATTTCTATAATCGGATTCAATTCATCACCCTCTGATCTGCAGATGGGGAAGGGGCCCGGAACCTTCTGCACATCATGTGTGGTAGCCACGAAAGATACATGTTTCAGGCAACCCAAGCATGAGCAACATGGGGTACACGACCAACAGGTTTTTTCTGAGAAAGCGAACAAAAGCAGGAAGGTTCCATAGAGTTGTGCAGCAATGATTCTTGTAGTGACATTGTAGTGTAAAGCCTAGGACTGGGGAAATTGAATGCCAAACAAACCCGAGCAGTATCTCTCCACTGGCTCGCCATCTTCAATCATGAAAGCAAAACCATTTTCTAACAAAGTGTGGTTTCCATTTGATGTTTTTACACATTTGTTTCACATTTGTTTCACATTTGTTTCACATTTCACAAGTTTCACCGTGCCGTGGTGCCGTGGTGCCGTGGTGCCGTGGGCCTCATCTTCCCTCTGGAGGTTCCAGTTGGGCGACACATTGATGAACGCTGTGGCTGTGAACGCCGTGAACAGCAGCGCCACGCCGGCGCGGCGGCGCCCGATCCGTGTCGCCATGTTCTTGTTGAAGCGGAGCCACAATGGGCTGCGAGACACAGCCATGCAACGCCAAGGGTGAAGAATCCATACTTATCCTATCAAAATATGGATTGAACTGGTCGTTTCTTGCATTAACCCATCCAATATTTGAGCTTGACGCACACACTTTCTGGAGGGTTGAGTCTTGACCCACAACCATCCATCAAAGATACCAATTGTCTGCGGTTAATGAGCTCGGATCAACAAAAGGGGGTGCTCATCCAGTTTTACTCACCTGGGACCCAAACAATTGAAACCTGCAGTTGGCTCCATCAAGGGCCCACGGAGGACAGAGCATCATCGAAATCACAATGAAATAATTTGTTGGTACTAACCACGTAAACCGATGAAGAGGGCCGAAGAGGGATACACAAAAATGGTCTTGTTGAGCGTCTCCCATCGCTATCTCCTTGACTCAGACCCATCATTGGACATGAACACCAGCAGGCTGGAAGGGCATCAGTCATCCAAATAGTTCCCAACCATTCAGAGAATGCATGGGTCTGGGCCATGGCATGGGTCTGGGCCATGGCATGGGTCTGGGCCATGGCATGTGTTTTGAATCGTAGACTTACCAAAATGCCAATATGAATGGTGGATTTCTAATATCTAACCATCAACCATGTTTCCTCTTGACCAACTAATTTGTTAAATGTTACCTCGTTGGAACCGAAGATAGCAGGTCCAGCTTCCACACATCGCCGCCCCACCTGCTGCACGTGTTCGCGCTTCCAAAAGAGTTGTGCTTCGTAGCTCAAGTGCCTCGGCTCAGCATCCCTATGGGAATTGGAGGAGTTGAAAGATCCAAAACCGCAAACATGTCCATGAATTCCCATGATCTATGCCAATTTGTTGGTGCACTGGTGCACAACTGGATCACCTCAAAAATGGAGTATTCCTTATCATCAACACAAAGTTGTCGGTCTTCACCTTTGGAAATCCCATGTTAAGGTCTTAGATTTGCGACACACCTTCCGGACAAACCCAAATCACAGATCATTGGAATAGACTACCTATAGATTCCATATAGATTCAATAGATCGGTACTCATTGGGAAACCTATTGCAATTGGGAAATGGTGGGAATTTGTTCACCAACACTTCGGATCCCAAGGTCCCAGCTGGTATTGGCATCCGCTGCATTGAGCGAAAATGGGGCACCTCTGCAGGATACGTCAAACACATTTCCAAAAGGTGCACACCTTTTACGAATCAAAATGCATGGCATGTATGTACAACACTAACAATACAATCTAACCCCCCATGGAAACCGAATCTTGATATCAACTTGATATCAACTTCATAGTTCTTCTATATCCACTTCCAGCGTCGCCTTGGCTCCACCCGTTCCGGCGATTTCTCCAAGATCCGCTGCAGCTTTGCCTTCGACGGAAGATCTCGGATCGTCCAATGACGATGTGTCAACTTGGATCGTTTGTATTAGCAAAATGCTGGAAAGGTCGTCTCCAAATGAAGAAATACACATGGATCATGTCGCAATCATGTCGCAAATGTATGTACGAATCATTCCAGGTTTCAATTGATGTTCTAACTTTCCACATGGAATCATAGAATCTAAAATGGGATCTTTGGGGTAGAACTAGGAAGGCCAACTACACCGGAACCTTTGGGATGAAACCAACCACTTGATGCGCTTGATGGCTTCTCTGGCTTGAAATGGTTGAAGATCTTTGCCAAGATCTGTACACACAGACAACATACTTGTAAAACGAATCAAAATAGGCACAACTTATCAATACAGAGATTTGTATAACTGCTGGTTTGAACCCCAATAAAGTATTTGATGGTATTTGCTTCCAGCCTCAGATCGGCCTTTGAAGTTCCGAATGATCTTCAGCCTGGCGGAAGGGATCATGAACTTGGCCAGAGACTTGCCGGGTACCGGGTTGCAGCATCCCCAATTGGAGGCTTATTGGGTTCAGCACAGTGGTGCAAAGTGCATGAGACATTGGACGCATCCCCAACTGCAAGTTTTGGTTCAATAGTCCCAGAGAAAACCTCAATTCCGTGCAATGTACAGGGAAGAAACTCCGCAATTTCGATTTTTTCAATTTTCACATTTTCCGCACTTCGAATTTTGAAACTATTCTGTATTCGTAAAATTACAATAACTCATCAATTCCCCCGGCACCGGCCACGAAGTCAGGGTTGTCACGTGTCGGGGTCTACTGGACCAGCTCCAGCGGCAAGGCGCCAAAGACCATGACCTGATAGGTACTTGGAAGACCTTGGAAGACCTTGGAAGACCTTGGAAGACCTTGGAGGGCTTAGATCTGTGACTACAACATGGATATATTCTAATCTAGTCCATCTATAGATATACACATGTGTTGTTTATGAGTGATCTATCGATTTATCTATAATTATATATATATTTACATGTATTGGATAGTAACCCCAATCAGGAGGATGTAGATGATAGTCCCAGGTTTTCAACTGTTCTATCTATTTCAGGGTTGATACATTATTTTCAATATAACCAAAAGAAAATACAAGTTCTATTTTGTATTGTTAATCAATATATCTATCCATTTTTTGTACTACGTGTAATATCTACAAAAAATTTTACGACATATGATATATGTATGTCATCTAAATCGTATAGATATAGACCGTAATTTTATATATGCCTGCAGTATCTACGTTATATATTTTGAATACTTTGTTCTTACTTATGTACATAGTATACATATGTGTATATATATATATATATATATACATCTTCCATCAGACATGGAATGTATATGTATATTATGAATATATATGTCTATATATCATATATTTTAGATATATATCTTAGATATTTTGTATTAGATATACAAATTACATTAGATGAAGTGGTTCTATTGGATAGATGTTTAAGCCATGAATAACGTGCGGGTATTCGACGTAACTATGGTTCTATTCCAATTTTATTGGGTTCTTGCCACTTATTGATGAACGCCAATCAAGCCCGAATCAAGCCCAGTTCCATACGTCTTTCCATCCAGCCACTGGATGCACATCCAAGCAGCCTTTGATCCAATTGTGTTTAACGGTTAAAACTTAAAACAACAAAGCGTTTTCTTGCGATTAAAATGAGAAACCTCCTGCCAAATTCAAGAAATTCAGTGTGATGATAAAACATTTTGAGATGGAGTTGGAGATCCAAACAAAAAGGGAGATATTGCCCCATGACATTGATCATAAATTCCTCCCAATCTTTAGTTGCTTCACTTATCTTTAATTAACCCCTCCATTGACCCAGGACTGGATCCACCAGGCTCCATGCTACCCATCGCGTCGGGCCCAAGCGACCCAGAGCCTGGACGAAGTCAGCTGAGAGATAGAGATCCATGCTGAGCAAATCACCATTTTTGATTCAAACCGCCCCATGGCCCTATGTTTTGGGGGTTAAATCATGTTAAATCTTTCCTGATTTGATTAAACGCTTGCTGAGCTATCCCCTTTAAAATCCTTTTTACAGATTTTTTAATTTGCAGCGTTCACTGGCTGAGGGATTTATTGTGGCTAAAATCGCCATGTTTCTTTGGTTCTACACTTTGGTTCTACACCAATCGCTTCGCAAGAGCCTCCTTTTGAACCCTTGGCCGCCCCTTGCCCGCCCGCCCTTTGGCCTGTCCAGAGCTGGTCATGCTTTCCATGCGCAGCTCCAAGACGTCGCCCTCCTGCACTGAGTGCACTTCACAGCAGAACTCAGCAGAACTCTTTGAATTGGATGTTTCGTGATGTTTCGTGATGTTTCGTGATGTTTCGTGATGTTTCGTGCAACGGGTGGAAACCAAGTGGGGGAAAAGGACTACTGGACTTAACAGTACTTCTTGCATGCATAAAAATAATCTTCAAGATTGTGGAGAGGATCAACGACTTATCCAACTAGACTGCGTGACGCAATGGCGATATGATAATGGTATATAGAAGTAGCAGCCGGATGAACATTGCCACAACAGCACCATAGTGGGAATACAGCCAATAACACTGCGAATCCAGTCAACTTAGTCAACGATCATGGGGATAAAACAAACAGCAATGGGGAGACTCTTGTGGTCATGATCCAAGGAATAATCCGTGTCAAGGCTTCACTGTGTCCCAGCGGTTTCAAGAAACCATTCTGGGTAGTTGTCACAAAATCTAGGATAATCATAGGATGATCATGGATAATCGATAATCCGCACCAGCCATCACAATGGAACTCTCCTTCACCCACTGGTGGCCCCTAGTCTCCATCCGAGTGGTTTTCCCCAAAGGGTGTAGGCATCCCCACTTGGGAAAGAGAAAGTCTGACGGCACTGCTGTCCCCATGTTTGCCGACAATTTTCCCGATGTGAAAAAGTTGTCTCCACGCTCCCCACAGTTTTGATCGCCATCTTGGTGTGTGAAGTCTTCAACCTTTATTGCTCATCTCATTGATCGTCCAGATCACTAACAAGGTACCCTTCAACATCCTTCAACCAGGATCAAAACAACCTTGGTTGATGACGTTGATATCGGAAAAAATCAGGTCAAAAATCAGGGATGTTTACGACTTTATCCCAATCCCAGTGTATCATCCCGGTTGGATTTTGTGCCCTCAGCCGCCTCGGCCGCGCCCCTGTCCTGACATGGTGCTGCCCTGGAGATGATGTGTGACCTCACCGCTGGGATGCAACGAGATACGACATGAAGGATTGAACATTTGGGACTGGATGAGCAGTGGACAGCACAGCACAATTCACAAAGGCACCCGGAGGAATTTGAAACATTTGAAACATTTTGAAACCATTCTTCAAATTCATTGCATTTCCGTCGGACTCCAAATTATGGTTGCTTTTCTTCGAAGTTTTGGAACTGTGTTAACAGTTTCTCCAGAACCAATGCAGAATTTTGTGTGGAACTGAGATTTACCAACAGCATGCAAGGTTTGGATTGGATTGGCAACAGCAGCATTCTGACACGTTGCTGAATAAAAAAACAAACGAATGACAAGGTTGGTGGTTGATTGCCGCTTACACCTCGAAAACTATAACGGATTTCATAGAAAATAAATCCTCTGAATCAGCACATCTTGATGTACTTATACCCCCTGACAATCTAATCTGACAATTAAAGACATTGAACATCAGGGAAATCAAACCAAAAAAACATGCACTCCTTATCGTTTCCCATAGTTTCCCATGGTTCCCCCGCGAAAATTCGGACCTTTTGGGATTTTTCAGGTCCGCAACGGTTTCCGAAACGGTTTCTCACACCTGGGCCGAGGCGTTAGCGTCGCCCGCGGCCGGGGAAGGCCTGAGGCACCGCAGGATTTGGGGCCTGATTTGGGGTCAATCCAAAATGGAACCCATCACGAAAACTTGAAACCCCAAAATTTCGTGTTTTTTTTTTTGGAGGTGAAAAGTTTTGCGAAAAAAAATCGTCCGAAACCATGTTTGCCTTCTAAGGTTTCAGAGTTTGAACCACGGATGTTGGAGGTACAGCAAACGCAAATGATGGGAAAAACATGGAAAAACAATAAAGATAAGATTGGAATAGATTGGATATAACATGGTACAAACATATAACCATCAACAAAGGGAAATGTTTTCGTCAATTTTCTAGAAATGGCAATGTTGAGATGACCCCCCACAGACCATCAACTAAAGGGATAAAAATGTAAATGCATCATCCATCGAATCATATCCAAATAGAAAACTGGTTAATCTAATTGCAATGGTGATGTGCCCTTTGGTCAGATCAAGCAGTGGAATGTGCCATTTCCTGATTTCCTGAGCGGTTGGCGGAATATATCTGAGATCTCAGGTCAAAGTCACCTGAAAAATACATCATAAAATGGTGAATGGTCTGGGCACCCTCCTGATCGTGGGCGTGGAACCGTTTTTTTGGAACAAAAAAAAAATCTACAACCTGTCGACTTGTTCCGGAAATCACTCTTACAGTTTGCTCATCAAATCATACAATTTTTTTTTGGCCATTGTTTGGTCGTTGTATCTACATACCTATGTTCGCACGGACACAAACTGACATTTCCATCCACATCCCCCATCTTTTCGATAATACCCAGATCTAAAATATATAATTAGTTTTATACAGTCTATACGGTCTATACGGTCTATACGGTCTATACG
>Ga0126342_10012823_pt1 | contig 14911 bp, 14 predicted proteins | sample Cyp1metagenome_FD_92528 | JGI IMG/M metagenome (GOLD analysis project Ga0126342, IMG submission 92528) | Coral microbial communities from Lord Howe Island, Old Settlement Bay, Australia - Cyphastrea 1 metagenome | ecosystem: Host-associated > Invertebrates > Cnidaria > Coral ...
GGCTTAGACCCGAAGCGAAGTCATATCAAGCCCTTCATTTTCCGAGAAGTCCTTCATGGCCAAACTACCAAATGGAGATTGACCGATCACTTGCAGACTTTGGCCCTGAAAGTCAGCTGGAGAGAAAGATCGAAAGGGAACCTGGAAAGGAATTGGGATTTAAGCAACTCTGCTCACATGGTTTTTGCTGGAAAATTCTGATGATGTGAGGGGATCGCAGTTTGATGCAGTTTGTACACGTTCTCTTGATGTGACGTGAATACTTGGTACATCTTGGTACAATTTTCCATAAGTGCAGCAACTTAGTGCATGAATTATCATACAAAAAAGATTCTTGGTGTGCTGGATGTTGGGCATTGGATGTTGCTCCGAGAGTAAATTAGGTCAAAGATATGCTGCAAGTATCATCAAGTACTCTACTTCACTACTTGCTTCCACACCCTCAGAAAGCAGTCGACAAATCTCAACTTCTCCACAGGCCTTCGGTCGAGACTATTGGAGACTGTCATAAGTCATAACCACAATACTTCGTAATACAACCCAATATCATATGATGTAAAATGTAGGAGGAAATATGTCGATATATGTCGTATTTTGCCAATTGCAGAATCCTTGCAGAATCCCCAGCCCTTGAGGCAAGCGGCTGAGGATCTTCTTCGTGGCATCCGATTGCCCGAGGCAGTACCGTGGAGGGCGGTGTCAGGATGCGAGTGGAACTCACATGGTCGGTCGCATGTTACAAATCTTCAGACGCTGTTTACAGCTTTTCAGCACTTTATAATCTTTATAGCATTGAAATATCGTATTTTATCGGGTCATCGGGTCCTGTGTCAGAGCTTTTATGGATTTTTATGGATTTCATATAAAAATTTCATGCAGAATTTCATCACCAGAATTCTGAAGGAGCTGCTTGACCTTCTGAGACACGATGCTGAGCAGCTGGGAAAAACCCTGGCCATGCTATGTCCTTGGAACAAACTCTTTCTGCTGAAGCTGGGAAGGAATGGCTGAAGGAATGGCTGAAGGAATGGCTGAAATGTTGCCAAAAAATGCCAAGACCTTGGAATGTTGTGTCAACTGTGTCAACAAGTGCCATTGAGCCCATTGAGCCCATTGAGCTGATGGCGAGTATCATACCATTTGAGGTGCAATGAAAGAGAAAGTGCGAATATTATTTAAATTGATTAAATAATATTAAATATGTATATACATATGTATATACGCATGTATTCATTTCCCGCAAGTTTGGAAGAACCGGAATATGTCTCACTGCAGATGCAAAGGTCTGAAACTTCCAGAGAATTCTTGTATACTGGGGATTGAAAGTGATAGAACAACCACGGTCAAAGTGTGAGCCAGCTCTTGAGCAGGAGCTTTCCATAGCAAGTTTGGCCACTTCTCATACACTTGCCAAGTGGATCTTGAAAGAGCAGCAGATTTAAGAGGTTGTGGCAGATTCCAACTCGTAGACCTTCAAAAACCCGCTCCAGTAAAAGAAACGGGAAGGTATCTTTGACTCAATGTTTGAAGACATACCGTAGACATGAATGAATTATATTGGAATATCATATGAATATCATATGAATATCATATGAATATCATTTCTCAGTGGAGGATTCACATGAATCGATGTGTACCGTCCAAACCCAGGAAGCTGGAGCTCATGGGAGAGCATAATTGCCCTCGGTGGCATCGAGATAGCTACATCGGAAGAGGTATCATCTCCTACAACCTCTCTGGTACCCAATACATTGCAGAGGTATCTGTTCAAAAACAGCATGCATCGTCAGAGTACACATACAAATGCAAACATGCTTAGCATTAAGTCATTGCAGTTTTGTCATGTTTTGTCCTAAATAATTTCGAGCCATCATTGCCATCATTTGAAAAGCTGGTGCAGGTTGAGACATGTCAACGAATCTGGAAATGATGACCCCTCGTTGGGTTTTCCCTAGTTTAGATGACGCCAGGAGGGAACATCCACCAAGTGCTTCTTAAACTTCTTAAATCCAACGCTGGATAGATGAAAATTGAAAAGATGATACCCTGACCTTCGGAAAATGCTGGTTCTATGGTACAGCTTGCTCATTGATCAAGTGCTGAGGAACATGTGAACATTTGGGAGCTTGAGAATTGCGGTCACTTGTCTGAAGACAATATTGGCTGGTGTATGATATGTATGTGGGAGCGCACAGGAATTCGAATGGGTAGAATGGGCAGAATGGCCCAGAATGGCAACGCCGAAGGCTGTTCAGAATGGTGAAGGGAAGGGCTCGAAGGGCTCCACCTGCAACTGAGGCAACAACGATCACATTTTGAGAGATGCCTCGAAAGTCCGTGAGATCAATGTGGGCGATCTTTTTTTCATCAAGGGCAACGGATTTCCCACTGGAGAGAAAGGATTGGTCCACAAGTCACCGCCGGTGCAATATCACCCGGATGGATTTGTGAAGAACCGCTTGGTTCTGAAAGTGGATGTCCCATTGCAATGAAACCAATGGGAACCTGTGGCTCTGAAAGAGGATAAAGAGGGTTGAATTCTTTCAAGTTTTTCGGCTGCAGTTTGTGTAGATGTGTACAGCCAAGCTGTGTCCAAATTGTTTTAGTGATCACTACCTGCAATGCAGGCGATCGCCAGAAGATGCTTTACCCTGTAGCTGCAGCTACTAACGTGCCATCATTGTCAGTAAATTCCTATGCGCCACATTGTCTTTCATTATATAATCATAGATTTTTGTGAGCTGACATGTTGGTTGGCTGTAGCTGAGGGTTGGATTAGGGGTGGTTTCCAAAATAACATAATTGCATAAAATATTGCATATTGTGTCATAATTGCATATACTTGTTTCACCAAAGGCAAAAGGCTAGGGTGGAAAACAAGCAGAGATGTGCCAACCTCCGTTTCCAGCACTAGAGAGGTCCGGTAGCACCATTCCCTTTGTGCATTTTTTTGCGTGTGGATTAACTCTGCGAATCAGAAATCAGAAATCTACTTGTCACAAACATCTGCCATTTGTTCAGCTGGCATCTCCGAAAATTTGGTTCAAGCGCACCCTGCTAACAACTTTGCTCTGCCTGATCACTGCCATCACGTGAGGCTACCTGAAACACTCGCACACGATGTTGTTTGCGCTAGTGTAATTGTCATAACAGCTTTCGGGCTGACGATCCGAAGATGGTTCTAGTTTGGTGAAGCTCCAACAAGCATTTTTGCTGCTAGTCGAGGTAAATTCTGCAAGGACTGATATGTACAAGCATTTCGACACTCAGCTTTTTCCATGACTAACTATTGATCAAGTACGGTGAAAAAACGATGTTTAGCTTAAAGCGGTTAAAGTCTATCGCGATGAATTTCGAGTTTGTGTTGTCAGGACCTATAAAAAATTCAATGTGACAACAGAAGTTATATGCAACTTGTCAGGAAGATGTCTTCCGTCATCACCTTAATGCGGTTCTGCCCGGTTCAGATTTCGACACAGACGGGATCACCTCCACACTGCCATGTCAATGTGTCATACTGTCATACTTGGATGATCTTGGATGTAATTTGGATGTAATTTGAAGATTTTGTTGCAAGTGATGCATCATTTGTCACAGATTCTCAAGGACCAACAGTCAGATCTATTCAGCCGTAAAATCCATAGGTTGATCCGATTTAAGGCACCAAGTGATGCTGACCTGCAAGCCAAGCTGAAGGACATGAAGAAGGTTCCGGTTCTTCACCTTCGAACGAACATGTTGACCCTGACGGATGCTTTGATGATACCTGTTGCTGTTTTCATTTTCTTTTGATCAACTCTTTAAATCATACCCATGTCTCAGTGTGTCTCGGTTCCTTTTCAGATCGTGGACCCTAAGATCCCTTCCCCTAAGATACAGCCCATACCGCCGCCTGTACCCTCTGCCATGACAGGTTGAGACCAAGGAGGCTGCTGGCTTGGACTCAAAGATGTTGGAGGCAGCCGCGACCGCCGTTTTTTTTGTGTCACTCTGACATCAAGAAACATCAAAAAACATCAAAAAACATCAAAGAATAAAGACGTTTGTTGGATCATCAAGTGCTGATTATGAGGATTGTAAAGTATGTCAGCTATGATCAAGCTATGATCAAGCTATGCAACTCTACATCATTTTTATATCATTTTGGAGCGTTTCATGATTGTCTAGAGGAGATTACGTAAAACTTCCACGTCATCGTCACCCCTTGGGCTCCTGGGCTCCTGGGCTGGGCTCCTGGGCCACCTGGTTGCCCTACGGCAGGCTCTGGAGAAGATGTGGGCTGACTGCGGAGGCTGAAGAATTTCATTACACGACGTCGCTAGATTCCGCTAGATCGTTAAAATATGTTAAAATATGTTATACGTTACAATCAGTCTGTAACGATTCAATCAATTAACCAGTCTATTACTTTATCAGTTTTTTTACATCAGTCGGTTACATCGAGGGTTACACAAATCTTGCGCTTTTGTGCACTCAGACTTTGGAGAGTTGCAAGGTTTGTCACCACACGAACACACGATTCTGTTTGGCAAGGGTTGTTTTGTTCACTTTGGCGCAACATGTTGGTTTTTCAGCCTCTTTGCTTCATGCGTGGCGCAGCTTTTTGGATACTTTTGAACGGGCTTTTGAAGTCCGTACTGCACTGAGCACGGGCCTGCGTAGCTCTCAGGGACTCCCTGAAGGGTGCTCGCTCTCAGTGGTGGGCATGATCTTGGTGGATTGGGCATATCATGTGTACATGAAGCTGTTGACTCCTTCGGTTCATGTTTTTAGCTATGTGGACAATTTGACCGCAGCTGGTTTTAGACCTCTACAAGTAGTTTCGGCATTTTTCTCCACGATGGGCTTTTTCAAACTGTGGGGGCTTTCCCTGGACCTGGACAAGAGCTATGTTTGGGGACTCACACCGCAATGTCGCCAGATCATGGCCTACTTGGGCCTTTCACTGAAACAAGATGTCCTGGAATTGGGTGGCAACATGTGTTTTGGCAGACCTCGCCGGAATCGGCTACTGAAAGCCCGGGCCCTCCTTTTGACGGGCAAATGGGCCAAATTGCGCCGCAGTCGCGCCCCAGCGGCACAGAAGGTTGCGATTTTGCCGGCCTCCTTCTGGGCGGTGGCCCTGCATGGGGTAGCCATCTGTCCAGTCCCTGACGGGCATCTTCATGACCTTCGCCAGTCAGCCAACAAGGCCTTGAGATGGAACCAAGCAGGCAGTAATGCTATGCTACGGTTTGCCCTACAGCCCAACATGATGGCTGATCCGGGCTTCTACCATGTGATGCTGGTTTTGACTACTTTTCAACGCATTTGTAGAGGTTCACATACGTTACTGGCATGTTGGCGATGGTGGTTTCAATCGTTTCAGGGAGATTTGCAACAAGGCCCTTTCAGTGTCTTGTTGACGACGCTGACCAGCGTTGGATGGGAACTGGTTGATCCTCCTTGGATACGGGACCATCTTGGTGGCGATCATGATTTTTTGCTTATGTCAGGGCCTCTCATGAAGCAATTGATCCAAGATGCATGGCTTTTGAAGGTGGCTCAAAATGTCCATCACCGGCCAACTATGGCGGGACTGACCGGCATTGACCGCCATGTTACGGTGGAGACCAACACCACTTTGACTGCGCACCAGCTTTCACTGCAGATGGCGTTGCAAAGTGGGACGTTCATAGACACTTGGAGCCATAGTAAGTATGACAAGTCCAAACAGGGATACTGTCAAGTTTGTGATTGCCCCAATACCCACCAACACCTTTTGGTTTGTAGCAAATACCAACATTTACGGGAAAAGTTTTCTTTGACCAGCGCTGAACTGACCTCCTGGCCACCATGCTTTGCTCATCATTTGCTGTGCCCGCGCTCTCCTTTTGTGGATGCACTACGGGCCTACTTCTTGAACGTGCCAGACAAGTCGAACATCTTCGACAGTGGTCCGGAAGCTGACGAAGTCAACCACCTTTTCACAGATGGTTCCTGCTTTGCTCATGGGCGGAGAGAAACACATTTGGCAGCCTGGGCCGTCTACAATGCCACCACGCAACGGCCATTGGGGACCGGCCCGGTGCCAGGCCTCGAACAAACCATTGGCCGCGGCGAATTGAGCGCTTTGGTCTTTGCACTTCGCTGGGCTCTTCATTTTCAGGTGAAGACACACCTGTGGATAGACGCCAAATGGGTTCATGATGGTTTCCAACAACGGAAACGACATACTCCCAACGGCGATCTTTGGTTAGAGGTGGACAACCTTTTGGCCAACGGCGCGGCGCACTTGGTCGATTCTTCCTGGATCCCGTCTCATTTGGATCTAGCCCGCTGTGAGAGCCCTTTTGAAGAATGGATCGCGCGCAACAATGCGGCGGTGGATGTCATGGCGGTGCGCTGCAACCATGAAAGACCTCAATCCTTGTGGACGTTGGTGAACCAACAGCGAGACTGGGATCAATGTTGGCGAGATCGCTTGCAAAAGCTACGCCACTACTACTTTCACATCTATGAGATTACCCACCAGCCTCCCTCAGCGAGTGAAGTGATCCCTGTGGTCTCCAGTGACGAGGAAGAGAATGAAGGATCATTGTACAGTTTTGCTGATGTGCTGTCAGGGGCTTCAGACTTTTGTACATTCCAAGCCACGACAGGTTTTCCTTTTTCATTTTTGCAGAACCTGATGTCATGGATTCACGATCATGATGATTGCGAGGAGGTTCCTAGGCCTGTTAGTTTGTTGGAGGTTACGGTTGGTTTGTTGCACTTTGACCCGATTCATTTCCCTCATCGAAATCCCACGACAGGGGAATGGACCGATCAGGACAGGCTTCTGCTTTTTGAGCGGCCCACGCTGGCATATTATTTGGGTATTGTACAGAAAACATTCCAGTATTTGGCCACTCAATTTAGGTCTTTGGACCCCATTTTACGATCAATTAATTGTCTCAACCTAGGGGTGCATATTCCGCAGAAGGGCATTTTTCTCCGCCTCCCCAGGGCTATGAGATCAGACATCAATATGATGTTGGGAGGTTTCACAAGGACGCGGCCCGTCCGCAGAAGTGCCGATTTGGCACGTCCTCTTTAGCGACCAATGGACAGGCTGGTGACTGCACTGCTGCGGCCGTGCATCGCTGGTCTTGGGAAGCAGTCCGCACTACATCAGTCGGTTACATCGAGGGTTACACAAATCTTGCGCTTTTGTGCACTCAGACTTTGGAGAGTTGCAAGGTTTGTCACCACACGAACACACGATTCTGTTTGGCAAGGGTGGGCTGTTTGGCAAAGAGGTTTTCTTCATCTCAAGATCAGAATGAAAGGTTTGGAAGTCGTGTTGCTAAAACAACGTTCAAAGTTTTCGGTGATATGTCCAACGTTGGTAAAACACTCCGTGCAACCACCAGATTTTGGACCCTGTCGACCACAGTTTTTGAGGTGATGCGGCTGCCATTGCTGGCAAGAGTGGACTCAGCGCTGACTTGATCAAGGACCGTTTTGGACCGTTTTGGACCGTTTTGGACCGTTTTGGACTGTTTTCTAGTGGCGTCAGAACACGAGTACACCATGGATGAGAAAGAACATCCTGATAGATGCGGGATGATAGGGTGATTATCATATTGAATGATGATTATCATGATGAGTATGACATAGTATGACAATGATAAGTTGCAACCGTTTTGTAACCAAACTGAGTTTCATGGTAAGATCGGGGAAGATGAGCTGCAATTTGCAGGAGAAAGCCAAGGATGCCAAGGAGTTTGTCCATGCCTCAGCTGATTTGTTGTCACGGAGTTGCGAACTTCGATGGGACGTACCTTGAAGAATTCCAGAAGTTTTGTCAAGGAGTCTCAGAAGTCGTCTGCCATTCTCATGCCATTCTCATGCCATTCTCATGCCCTCGGAGATTCTCGGAGATTCTGGGCAGTGCCAGGCCAAGTTGGCCTGTCAGGGTCTTCTCAGTGCAGACTAAGAAGACTAAGCGGGGCGCAAGCGGCGCAACCGGCGAAACCGTTTGCGGTTGTCGCAGAGGACGCCGTGGCGAAGCCCATGGTTGACCGCGAAGAAACTTCCCGCTCAGTGGTGCCATCAGCTCAAGATTTACTGTCTCATTTCTCTCAAACAAAAATGAATATTTCTAGATATGTCGTGATTTCTTGAATGCGGATGTGAAGTGAACTAAGTTGATCATATTTTATCATTGTATTTCGTGGTCGCTGGTTGCCATGGGCATTCACAGCTGCAATGAAAGTCAGAGCTTTGGCTTTCTTCGCATGCTATCTATTGTTTGGACGTCGATTTGGACATCGGAAGCAGAGGAGGTGATTGAGGAGCTACAGCAGCTACAAACAAGAAGGCAAAATGAAAGCTGGCGCATTATATCATATCGCATTAATTTGCATTACACGGCTGTCGCATGACCATGTTTTACCGTTTTTCTATGACACGAAGAGAAAGTGAACGACTTGCACTTGAACACTGTCTCCAGATACCTGGATCCAGATCTTGATTTGTGATCCATTGCCACACCGCATGGTTTGGTTGGCCGCCGCAGCAATTCCATGATTTTTAGTAAGCTGCCTTTGAGCAAGTCATTGTGAAATGTGTGAAGAGTTTCCAGTCATCTCTCACTTCTGGTTGTCGTCTGAAACCTGACTTGAAGGCGAGAGACAAAGAGCCCGGTTGCATTTGAACTGCTAGTCGATATCCTAATGCATTTATTGATATTTATTGGCATTCTTTTATGAGATCCTCAAACTTTAGAAACTCATGAAGCATGAAACTCAAACCTTACCGTCCCAAGTCTTTCAGGGATGTTGTAGGGTCTTTCTGCACATGCTCATCATGGAGGCTACTCAGAAGGTCTTGTCCAAGGGCTGATTTGTGGACCTTCGTTGCTTGGTGAGCTTGGTGGGCAGCATTGAGTTTCAAGCCCATCAAACCAACATGGTGACATCACTATGACATCGATCGTTCTATCAGAGTTTTTTTGTACTACCCTTAGCTTAGACCCTTAGACTCCATGTCTGACATAGCTCTCCAACTGAAACCCAGACCCCTCGCAGTACATATCGAAAGAGAACACAACTTAATAGTACTTAATACACAATAAACACTTCATGCACTTCAACTATTTGTGAATATTTGTGAATGTCCATTTTGATGCCATGGATGGTTCCATCTGAACCCACATGAAGTTTGGGAAGGCTCCGGGTTGTCGTAAGCCGAGCTCGGCTGTTGCTCGGCTGTCGGTGGGACGATCTGACAGGAGATCCGACGGCATGCAGAGACTCATCCGCGCTATCGGAATTTTTACCTGGCCTACAAGGAGACGGGGAAGGGAACACCAGGAACACTAGGAACAATCAGGAAAGGCATGTGATTGGTAGCACAATGGGTGTACAAAAAGCGACTTGGAGCCATTTGGTTGAGCAGACGTGAGTTTTTTGGCGAAGCCCTTCTAGTTGGAGCCTAAGTCAAAAATGTCCAAATCAAGAGTTTGAGTTGGTTGCCTCCGTCCCTATGACTCCTAACCAAAAACACTTGTGCAGGAGTTGAAAGGCTTGATCAAAAGCCGTGGGCTCAGCTGAAAGATCCACGTTTGCATTTTCGCATGCCATGAATCCTTTGTCAATGAGCCAAGAGCTGCGCCGTGGATCACTTTCCAAACTAAAGCCAAGCAGCCTTCGGCAAAAGTATGAAATATAAGTATGAAATATAGAGCAACCAGTTGAAATTCTGCAAACTTTGCAGAAGTTGAAATTCTTGAAATTCAACAAATTTCATTTTGAGCAGTTGCTTACAGTTGGTTGGCCCATGTCCAGGAGATGAGCGTACAAAGCTACGCGAATTGCTCAGGCCAACTTGGGATCAAAGGTCAAAGGCTCTGAGATGACAAGATATGACAAGAACACGAGCCATTTAGAGCCATTTAGACCCATTAGACATATTCAAAGAGGTTTTCTTATCAATAAATGTCCGAAGAAAGAAAAGCAAATTGTGAAGATCTTCAGCTCGCTAGGCAGCAACTCCTGAAGATCAGCGGCTATGCGGAACTCCAATCTGAGGACCAAACCAGGGATGTCCAAAAGGTCCAAACTGGTTCAGACTGAACCGCTTGGTGAAAAGAATTGAAGAAACTAATGGTTCACATTGTTCACATCATTTATTTTTTTCGCAAAAAACAGAAAAGAATTTGATCCAGAGATGAATGGAGAGCTTCGTGTGTGGCGAGAGTGAGGCATGACATCCAAAGCTTAACAATGTAAAACGTTTCACCTTGGCATGGAGGGATACCCGGAATGACAGTTAGGAGCATTCATGAAACTCATGCCTGTTGGATGGCAATGGGTTGAGAAATACAGAAAGCACAACATGCAAAGTCCGACGGCAATCCATTGAGGTTTCCAATGAAACCAATCAGGGAAGGGAAGTTCCACAGCGGATGTTGACTCCTTTTCTCCGCACAGCGCCAAACACAGACCATTGGGGGCGAGATCCGCTACATTCTCCAGAAGCGGAATCCATTGTGCCTTGGCAGTCGTGCAGTTGTGTACTTGGCATCTCACAGCAGCAGATATCAGCTGATACTCATAGGTCATAGGTTTTGATTCTCTACATACGCTCTTGATAGACATGTCGTCAATAGCATAGAATTGGGCGTAGCTAAGCCCAGTGTATTGTCACGTCTCAGGTCTTTCGTACCTAAGCCTTGTACATAGATACCTTTACGATTCTTTTAAATCATATATGGTGACGTTCCTAGGTGCCAAATACCAAAAAATACTGGCGAAGGGCGAGCTGCGGAAAACTTCTCCGACTCAATGCTCAATAAGTTACTGCTCAAAGATGTTGGCCCAGAATTGCTTTTTTGGTTTAAGGATGTTGCTTCCAAATATCTTGCTTCATTCTAGAGTTTCAAGTGATGCTGGTTCGCGAATTTCTCAAACCAAACTTTGATTTGAGATGCTGATCCAGCAATGTCTTGGCTACTTGACCAGATTTTGCAAGCCGGGCATTGGGTTTGAAGCTTCAATATTTCAGAATATCTTACCCGATTTCGTGCCCCCAATTTGTAGGTTTTGTGCCGAACTGTCTTTTCTCAGATTTTGGACTAAGGCTGCTGCATGTCACTATGTTTTCCTATGTTGTGATTTCTACCCACCGTTGCAACCATATGCATTTGTCGATGTTGTTTGGAAGAATTCTCTTCCGTTTCATAGACCGGCACTAGGGATGCAATCAAGGGGAAGATCTGCGTTGTTGTTTGTATTGTTGTTTGTTTTACATTTTTGCAAAGAGAAGGGTTGAAGTTATGGTACCCTTTAGTTTGATGAAGTATCGAGAAGACAGAAGCTACCAGTTTGTGTGTGCGTGTGCCCCAAAGCATTGTTTCTTGCATGCTTCGTGCCTGTAGAAAGTGCTTCGATTAAGCCAGGTGTTTTCAAGGTTTGCACTTGCATGCTGGAAGGTGCCATGTTAAAATACCAAGTTTGGCCTTGAACCGTCCGAACCGAAGGACAACTTAAACACAGAATCGGCCCAGGCCTTTGGATGTCACGAGAGACCGCCTCCAAACCTTGGTGGAGGACAGAGATGGACAGAGTGCGTTTCGAATTCTGCAAAAAACTTCTTAAAGTTCTGAAGATTTTGGAAGATTTTGGAATGGCTAATGTTATAATGCGGCAAATCATAGCAAATCGTTATTTTTTGTGCTCACCATGTCATTTGTGCATCACCCCCTCACAGAGGACTACATGGAGCTGTTCGAGTTCTGGAACGTCAACCAGGAAGGCCAACCATGGCGCCTTTTTCCGTGTGTGAGTCGTGAATACGGTGAACACGAGATTGATTGACTCAGATTGATGGAGATGTTGATGTTTTTTGTCATAATTGTTTTCCCGGCAATATCGGAGCCTCACAGTATCGGTGCTTTGAAGGTTTTCGGAAGATTTGCAAAAAGATCGACAAGAAATGTCAAGACAGGTCTTGGGCCAAGCAAGTACATTTGCTCCCTTCCATTGTCAAGTGCAGAAAACTGTTAATTGAAACCTTGAGAAAGTGAAAACGGTGAAAATGGAAACGGCATAAGTGTAGCTTTGGCATCCTTTGGCATCCTTTGGCATTCAGGTGCTCCAAGTGGTTTCTGCCCATGGTGGAAACCTGCGAGTTTCGGTGCCAAACTTGACACACCACCCGTGAGATGGACCCCTTTCAAAGCCAAAGGGCACGGATGGGCACGGGCATGAAGTTTTCAGAAGTCCTGGTGAAGCTTAAAGGCGTTTGCATAATTTTGCATGGCTTTGCGCTGCCTCACTGACCATTTCGAATGTGCAAAGAGAATCTGCCTCGGAGGTGTAAAGACTGGGATCTGTCATTGCTACTTCTCGGGCAAGTGCATGTTGGGAGCCCAAGCCGCTCTACAAGTTGCGAGCCTTCATGAACAGCTGGATGGCAATGCCAACTTCATGGACACATCCCCAATCTTCAAATTCATTGCAAGAGCAACGGAAAGATGGATTTCCTGAAATATTTCATGGTGTGAGAACAAAGACTGGTTCAAAACACGGTCTCGCGTGAGTTAGACTTTGCAGATTCTAATCTTATATCGCGGTATATCTGGTATACCAATTTGATGTTTCCTGCATTGCCTGCAGTCATTTTTCGATAAAAATTCCACTGTTTGTCTGAGGGCCTGGTTGTGGCACCAGAGCTCCTCGAAGGTGAGTCGCAACTGAGAGGATTTCTTTTTCGTTCGGCTCTGCCATTTATATTACTCATATATTAAACATATATTAAACATACATAAATCATATAAATCATCGCATTCAGTTTGTTCCTTGTTTGGATTTTGGAATATGTTTGAAGGACTTGATGTTTAAGGCTTTCCAAAGGAGGAAACTGGCAGCATGATTCTGCGCGCAGGCTCTTTGCGGGATGAGGCCAGCTCAGAAAGAGCCGTAGGGTCCCCTTGGGTTCCTTGACAGTTTGCACAGAGCCAGGTGATTCTCATTCCTGCTCAAGACGTCATGAAGGCGAAGGCATGGATTTTCAGATGTTGGCGAGGTCGCAAGGAGTCGCAGGGAGTCGCAGGGAACCAGCCTTGCACACAGGTGATCCTCGGTACTGTGTGTTTGGGGCCACCAGACCCTCGTCCGGAAACCTCTGATGCGCCACCTGGCAGAACGAGAGAAAGTACGTGCTACATTTCAGGTACATGGTAAATGCATGGGTAATAGCAGCTGATAGCATGTTCCGCCAGATCTGGACACGCTAGATTTGTCGTGCAAGTGTCAAACCATACCATACCTACACCACACCACAGCGCACCAAAGCATACCTGTCTGATACTGTGTGTGCATGGACAAATGTGATACCCTACATACCATTCCCTACTGTCGTAAAATACGGTGCCATGAATTGGTGTTGGTGAGTGCATGAACAAATGCGTCATGACTTGACATTTGTCATGGACACCACACCACACATGCAACAGAATACAGCACAGCAATATAATTTCAAGAAAATTCTAGAATATCCAGCAACATTCCGCCAGACCAGACCCTACCATATCACATGTTTGTACAAAATTCGCCGCCAGCCTCAAGGAGGGGCACTTGACCTTTTGAGTGGGATTGTTGACATCCGAATCATAGCTTGTTAGGTTATTTATGGTTATTTAGGTTTGGTGTCCAATTTCAGCTTGACAATGCTGCACTTCATATCTTCCTGAGGGTTGAAATGGTTACACGTGCCGAAGTTGCAAGAGTGGACTGTCTTGCTCAACATCGAGCGCAGACCTATGACCCAAGGCTACATCGCAATCCGTCAAGGCAGGAAAATGAGCGGAAAACGAAGCAAATATCGGCTTCTGAAGCTTAACGGTGAAACTATACCACGTGATCAGGTGGACCTCTGTTAAAATGGCCAATGGACGCAGTGCCCTTTCTTTTTTCAGGGATCTTTCATCTTTCATCTTTGAATATAGTGGATGTGGATGTCTATGCATGTCTTGTGCATCTGCATTGATCAGGTCTTTGTTCACAGAGATTCGCAAGGCAAGGCTTCGGCAGAGAGGGTGGCCTTGGGACGGCACTGGACCACGCTGCGAGGTGAAGCCAATTACGCACCTCGTGTGGTTGGATTCTCCTGAACTCTCACAGCCCGGGCCTGCGGGGAGAAACAAGGGTGAACTTTTTGATGCAGATATCGATATCTGATGCTTCTTTGAAATGCTGAACCAACATGAACCAACTGAAGCTTTTTGAGACAGAGCTTCTTGTGCTTCAACCATCACGAGGTTTTTGCAGCGCTACCGCCGAAGAAACTGTGAACTCTTTCTGCCAGCATGCCAAGTTTTGCTATTTTGGAGGGGGTGAGTCGCAACGGCTTGTGATTGATCGATTTATCAATTATTATTTATTATTATCATTATTATTATCAATTTATCATTTTTCAATTTCTGGACTCTTTATTGCCAGCGCACCTCTTTGTGATCTCCTTGGCCTCGAGAGCGACTTTGGATGACTTTGGGTACTTTTCTCATCTTTTCTCATCTTTTCTCATCGCCAGGGAAGACACCCCTGCGGTGTCGGAGTTCCGGTTTCGCTGGGTCAAGTTCTGAGTGCAAGCGGTGGTTTAGATCAGTTGATAATGCAAAATTGGTCAGTTGATAATTCACAGAGACCCAACAAGAGACCTGTTTCATGACATTGTACTGAATTTGATGAAGGGATTGGTCGGCTTGTTTTTTACATGTTGTCGTCTTGGTTTTAGCACGTGTGGTGCTTCATGTTTTTGCTGCCTACGGCAGGAAAACCGTACGTGCGTTTTGCTTCTTTTTTGAGTATTGCTCTTTGTCTTGGGGTTGGGGTGGGGTGGGGTGGGGGGGCATGTTAACGTTCCTTGTACTTCGTACATGATA
>Ga0126342_10012824_pt1 | contig 14911 bp, 14 predicted proteins | sample Cyp1metagenome_FD_92528 | JGI IMG/M metagenome (GOLD analysis project Ga0126342, IMG submission 92528) | Coral microbial communities from Lord Howe Island, Old Settlement Bay, Australia - Cyphastrea 1 metagenome | ecosystem: Host-associated > Invertebrates > Cnidaria > Coral ...
ATATCCCCCAAATGTTGGTTTCACATGTTTGCACCCAATGATTGCCATTACCATTGATACCCCAAAATGGCCAGGTCCTGAATTTGAGAGTAGGTCCTGAAAAGTTTTCTGGGTACTGAAAAACAGGATTTTGGCACAGGGTCTGAAAAAAGACGTAGGTGGAAGATTCAGGTATGCTGTTGGGTTGCAAAGCTGGGTTAATAGTATTATATTTTTTCTTAACCATCCATTTTGGGGTACGCCAATGGAATCCTCCACATTGACTCTTTCATCTCTTTCTCTTTATCTCCGTGCCTTTGGCTCCATCCCAAGACCGTGCACGGTCTTGAGCCTTTGGTACGGTGAGGCCTCACCAGTGCAATGGGTGCGCCACAATGAGCCTTGGAAATGTGTAGATAACATACATGTATGTTGAATCTTTCCTAATAGCTGTAAGAGCAACCACGATCTAAACCACGTTTTTTTGCACGAAGGAGAGCACCGAAAAGCACGATCTAGACCGCGATTTTTTGCACGAGAGAGCACCAAAAAGCACGACTTTTTGCACGAAGGAGAGCGCCAAACAGCATGATCTAGACCGCGAACTTTTACACGGAGAGAACCAAAAAGCACGATTTTTTGCACGAAGGAAAGCACTCAAAACAAAGCTTGTCCAACATAGAATGAAATCGATTTTATAACACTGTTACAGCCATTAGGAAAAATTCAACTCATGTATGAGACATGTATCGTATCAGTTATATATATATATAATTATTAGGAATACATTGCGCTTTACATACAAAATGTATAGACGATACATGTCTCATACATGAGTTGAATCTTTCATATCTTTCCTAATGGCTGTAACAGTCAGTTATATATATTATTATATATATATAATCACCATTCATCGCCATTCATCACCATTATATAACCGTGCCTGTGGCGTTCTGCTGCCGCCCAGGTCGTGGCGCCGATGGTGAGTTCAGCTTCGGTGCCTCAAAGGAGAAGCCTCCCTGCTTTGCACCTGACAGAAATATGGGATGAACATGGATGAAATATGTTAAAATATGTTAAAATGATATATATATAATATGATATATGAAAATTGATGAAAACTGACATGAACCAGAAGATATCATGACAATAATAATTATTATTCTATTATGATTTTTCTAGGTTCAACATGATGGATCTGGATGTTGTAAACAATTCACCCCGAAAAGGTTTAAAGTAAGATGATCCTGAGACTGGAAGCCATCGTGGATTCTTGAAACTACCTTCCGGCAAGGATTGAAAGAGAAACCTTGAACGGAGCAGAATGTCCACGCACACAATTTACATCAATTTACACAGGATTTGTATCTGTATGTAACATAGTATGTATCTGTTCCTTTTCGACTGCCCTGAGCGAAGCACTTGTGTTTTGGGGCTCATTGCCCAAAGTGCAGCGTCTCTTCTCTGGGCTCTGGCTCATGGGCTTTACGCGGACATTCCCAAGACGGAGCAACCAAAGCGCCTTGAGATTTGGCAGACTTCAATATTGTTGTAGTACCTGCAAAGGATTTTAAGCTTGTTGAACTACGCGTTCCTAAACTTCTGAATTTCTATCTTCATAGGTGTTCGATCTTTGATCTGCTTGAATTGACAGCACCCTTCGTTGCCCAAAGCTCGAGCCACTCAGCCACAGTCAAGACTTGGTCTGCATTCGTCATGAAATGTGGATAGAACGGCCGGGATGTGTCGGGATGTAGACCAAAAAACGGGGAAGTCCCTGTCAGATCTGTGAGGCTTTGGGAATCCGAAGTTCAGGGATTTCTCTGCAGGAGTTGGCATTCATCGCCCGTGCCTTAGGAAGGGGGAGCTCTGCTTGCAGCGCACTGGGCGAGTCTTGTGACATTGGGTCTGCCTGCAGCTTCTATTTTGTAAACCTTGAAGCCATGTTTTCATCTGGAACAAGCGTGCAAGTGTAGGTGACAGTTAAAAGCTCCCCGTAGAATTGACATGAATTGACAAACTGAGAGAATAATGAGGTTCAAGCATCAGGTGCATCAGGTAAGAGAACCTGCAGAAAGTCTAGAACTGGGCAGAACGTTCTGGAGAAGATGCGTAAGACACCTGGGATCTCTGGGAGCGGCACCAACTTGGCAGCATGCAAGAAGATTCGAGGCACCCTTGATTACAGACGATCAATTCGGACCGGCACTATGACAACTCGACTAATGAACCTTCCTCCGCCTTCATGCTTTCAGACACGCGCATCTAAAGGATATTTAAAAGATGCACAACACGGTTCAACAAGTTTACAGTTGATAGGAGTTGACCATGTTTACAGAAGTATGTCGCGGCAGTTTCTACTCTTGGAGGTGGACCAGGAAGGGCAGCTGCCACCATAGGTTCCGTCCCCAACCAGCGGATGCCCTTGCCAAATCGCCATCGCCAAAGTCAATAAATATAATAATATATATATACCGTATATATCCCAACCTATCCCAACCTAAATGAGGTTGAATATTCAAGCCCCAAGCACAAACTTGCAAAGGTCTGCCGTGATGATTCCCAGTCTCTACAAGGTATCCAGGATAAATTCTATGTATATTCTATGTTCAGGTTGCATTGAGCATGAAGGGGGTGCCTTCTTAAAGCCATGGAGATAGTGAAACAATCTCTGGGGATCTCTGGCGCCTTCGTGGCTCAGGTGAACTCGGATCTGATGCAAGCGGCCTGTGTAGATGCGCACCTCAAAGGTCAAACATCGCCATGGACCCCATCCGCGTCCGTTCCAATGACATAATGAAACCAACTCATTGCCTTTCACAATCCTTTCACATATCACATATTTTCTACATTTTTTCACATGCCTTTCACTGCGATCGATTCCAGCCTTGACAAAGCTGACAGCCTCACCTGGCCAAGGCCACAGAAAAGGGATGTGGAAATATGTGGAATGTGAAAACGTTGGGAAGTCTTGGGATGAAGATTTCCCGGGTTTTTTTGCTTTTTTTCAAGACAGTTGTGCATTTCTCATTATTTCTCTACTCCAAGGACTCTCCAAGGATTCTCCAAAGCCAAAGCTTTGCATGTTGTGCAGTTCGGTCCCCTGCCTCCAGGCCCCAAGGCATGCGCCTGGACAAGCATATCAAACCCACTCAAGGTGTCAGTGGATGGACAGCGCAAAAGAATCAAAAAGAATCAACAAGATGCAAAAAGTTCGTTGTGAGTCCGACTTGATTCCTGGTCAGCATTCTTCGATGATCTTCGATGCATCCTGTATCGTTTGCACACATCAAAAAAGACAACTTGAGTACTGGGCCACATCTCGAATCTCAGTGCGCGCACGTCGACCACATGAGGAGACTTGGCTTGTGTGACGTCCAGCACCTGGCTCCTCCATATACGTGGATATACTTGGCACAAGCACGACCTGAACCCGTTCCAAACCTTAGAGGACGCATCCTTTCAAATGTACTGTAACATCACATATTTACGTAAATATTTATATACACGAATATCGCAAAATTATATATGAGTGCAACATGCAATGTGATATTGCAAGTACACACCAACCAATGCATGCCGCACTGAAGGAATATGAAGGAATCAAACCGCAAATGGGAGCAACAATGTCACAAACAATGTCAGCCTATTAATTAACATATTTTGGCCATGAAGTTACCTCGATTATATAACTACTAGTTGCTAGCATACTATTGATATCGAAAAGAGCTTTCTTGATGTGTTTGGATAAAGTTGCAGGGCATGATCTTCATTTCATCCTGGTTGGCATGCCGGTTTTGTTGATTATTTATATACAGGATAAATTCAGAGAATGCGTGCATGAGCATCCAATTTAAAAAGAGTAACACGCATCGCAGTTCTTCATTTAATGCAGGCAGCTCCCTACAACTTGCCCCTGCAACTTGCAAGCGTGTTTGAAAGGTCAAGAAGATTGTCGATGCGGTACAAGTACTGGCCCAGGAGGTATTGTGTGAAGAAACGTCATGGTCAGGCCGAATGCCCCAAACAAACTACATAGATTTAGAATTTAGAATGATTTGGATCCAATTAGCATGTTGAAATTAATCACCTTTGCTGGCCTGGACTTCATCTCCCAATCAGCACCCAAGGGCACTATCTGAGAGCTTCTTAAATGGCTATCAATCTTGTGCACAACGATCACGAACATAGCCAAAGCAAGAATGCCATATAATGCCACCTTGCTCACGCTAGCTCCACCTGACAATGATTGGCAGGCTACTAGTAGCCCTGAGAAGTCAGTCCTTGGGCAGAATCCTCTGAATGCCACCTTCAAGTAGCCGTGGCTCTTGCGGCAGCCAGCCTCATTGTGAATGCGGCGAATGCAAAAATGTCGCGAGCGTTCGGGTTCAGAATCAAGTTGGCAGTTGGAGTAATAGAAAAAAGTCCAACGGCATTGGCTGGTGCCAGTTGCGAAGCTGAGCAGCCACACCATCACACAAGCACAGATACTCCTGTGAGCAGCTGCTGCGCCACTGTGGACGTAGAAGCAAAGAAAAGGCGATGCTCGGATGACTCGAATAACTTCCCATGCTCGGCAAGGCTCCATCTTCAGGATTCCTGACTGTCTCTCTCGTATGATTTCTATTACGCGTCCTTCTGCACTCGCTCTGTTGCAAACGCCAGGCGAAGAGCATAGTAGCTGCCAGGGCTGCGAAGTTCCATGACTCTCTACCCCTTTTGATCAAACTATCAGGCCTCTGATATGTTGGCGCCCACATCACCATACCTGACCTTAGCTCATGAGACCAATAATATCAAACAATATCAATGGTGAAGTCCGAGTCTCAACTCTGCTGAAACTAGGCGGCTATCGAGGCCTTTAAGAATTTATGTGTAGTGAGTTATGCGCATGTCACCACTACAGTGCTGACTCCCTCCAAGCTCCCCCACGTTTCACGGTCCAAGCGATGCACAAGGCCGTAAGAGGCAACAGGGTCTCTAGCCTCAGAGAACATAAATCGTAACGCAAAATCACCATCAGCAAGAAACAAAACAAAGCCGTGAGCCAAGCTCTGGCTGTACCTTCTGCTCAAGTCCGCTAAGCGGTTGGCAATGGGGCAGTCGGGAAATCTATGGCCCAACCAATCCTGCAGTCGAAAGTAGGGAACCTTTGGTACTGTGAATGTCTTGAGCATTGCAATGCAGATCAACACGGAAGCCGGTGAACGAGCTCCCCTGAAAAATCGGATTGTTACAATATGTTACAACGATGTGTTTTAAATTGTCTTAATCCAACATGCGTGAGACGGTAATTTGTTTTCATCCATGAACTACACCACCCGTCAATGCTTGACATCACCATCCAGGCCTGCAACTGTGGTCCTGAGCTGTACCTCAGACTCACGAGGGTGAAGCAGTGAAGCGAGTTGCCTCGAGTTGTGGATCTCATCTGAGCACTTGGCACCGCCTGGTCTTCTCCATCAGAAACGGTGACCTGGCAAAAAATACATGTACATAATATTATAATATAATATATAATGCAACAACAAAAACATGAGCACTCGGCACTGCACTTGTGGAAACATCTGGCGCCGTGTGACGGGTTTGTGTCTGCAAGGGCATGAAACGGCAGCGTCATGGCACCTCCCAGCCAGGCGGTTTCCAGACCTCGAATGCAAATTGCTCTAGTGGAATCTAGTGGAATGATGTAGAAACTCAAACACTAATCATGTCACTTTCGCGTAACATTTAATGAAAGGCAGAAAGCATAACATTCCTTGCAGAATCTTGCAGAAGTTGTCTGCCCTTTACGATCCGGACCTGGCAAATCTGGCAATTCCCTGTGTTTTTTGATTCATTTCTCTATCCTGGGGCTCGGGCGATGCAAACACCTTGCTGCCAGCGCAGAATTGCGGGCTCGGTCATGCCTCACAGCTTCAGGTGATGGCCTGCTCATGAACATTCTGCGGAATTGCACGGTTTCAAGCTTTTATGCTCTTGGATGCTCTTGGTTGGCTGCTGTGCTGCCCCAGAACCGGCGCGAAGTTGAACTGCGAAAACGCACATTTTATGCATTGGCATTGCCATGGCATTCGTGATGCTTGACTGCTTGTGGTGGCAACTGCTCCAGATCAAGAATCCATGCATTATCCATGCACATCATAAGGCTCTGAAGCTTTTCATCCTGTGATTTCCCTTAGTTTCGATTGAAATCCGATATTGCCTTGAACTTCTCATCCAGCCGTGCACCATGTCTCTGAAGGCATTGGGCCTAGTCACATCAAACAGGCAAGACTCACTGCTATCTCAAATGCAGGTAAAAGATGTGCAGCAACCATCCAGGTGTCAAGCTGCTGCAGCTGGCACATCTGCAGCGCCCGATGGCTTCGCAGAGAGCCTTCAAAAAGCTGACAGGCTCAACAAAAACTGGCCCATTTTGCCACCTTTATCGTTGTCTTTGGTGGCCGTCACTACTGAAAAAGTGGATGATCTGCCGAGGCTCTTCCCAAACAAAATGACAAGATAAGACATGATTGTGAAATCTTACAAAGACCAGATCAAGTATTCTCACATATTCCGACATTCTTGTGCGGTTTGTCTGAATCCTAAGGTCTTGGCACAGTAAATGCATAGGCAAGGCTCAACGCAGGCATGTAAGCCTGCAGACCACACAATGAGCTTCTTATGCAATCCATCATAGAATATCATAGAATCATATTCCTTTATACTTGCCGGAAATAGTTTCGGACGGATTCAGCAAGTCTTTGCTCGGTACGTTACATGCGTTGCACGAGCACCTGGTTTTCACCACAGAGGCCCCGAGAGACCCCAAAAAGAGTCTTGCTGTTGGATTTTCTGTGATCTTATTTGGGCACAAGCTGCAACTTTGGCTGCTGCCAGCCTTGAAAAGCTTCGGCCTTCGGCAGGTAAAGCCGCATGACAAGATAAAAGGGGCCAGCAGGAGCAGGCAGCCAATTAGATTCCAAGTCTTTCCCTGGGGAGGCGGCAGATATGTACAGAGTAAGTGAGCCATCAGAGGTCTTCATGGAGGGCACCATGGCACTGTTCAGCAAGTAGCGGTTCAGTTGGTTGGACACCAAGAGCTGGCTTACACCATCATACATGGTGAGAGACCAAAATGCTGTGGCAATTTCTTGGTCCACTTTTGACAGCACCATCTTGTAAGAAGCCTTCGCACCATCCAAGATTTGGCCATCTAGCTGCTTGTACAAGGGGTAAAAGGCCTCCTCCCGGGAATTGCCGTAAATCCCTAGCTTTGCGCCTGCAAACCTCTTGATGTAGTCATTTTTCAAGAAACTCCGTGTGCCAAAAAGGTCTCCGCTTGACATTGTTCCCAAAGCGAAACTCTTCTCGATAACCTTCTCATACTCTGCCCAGCCATCTTGCATACCCATCTCCAAAGCGCTTCGCATTTCTTCAGAAATCTTGGAGAGATGAAATCCTCCACTGCCAATGCCAATTTTCAGGAAGCGATCACGAAGTTGAGTTTCGCTATCATGAACTGGGAGGTTTGACAGCATGAAATCAAGGATCTCAAACATGGCCACTGACATGGTCACCGTTTTGTCAGATTTAGGCCAGTTGAGTGCTTTGGGCTCAGGACCAGGCTTGCCAAGAAAAGCACTCAAGGTCTCTACTTTGTAACCTGCCTGAATTGCCTTGACATTCTCCAAATCCTCCGGCCCCTTGAGCTGCGTGCGCACGATTGCCAGGGCGAAGGGTGTCTCACAAGCAATGACTTTGTCCACTTTTGCAGGTTTGCCGTCACCACTGTAACCACCCCCTAACCATCCAGGGCCACTGATCATGTAGACACCACCCTGGTTTCCTGTACAGCGTGTCCCCAGATAGTCGAAGTTGTGGGTGTACATGTCAATGAGTTGGAAAGAGAAATAGCGATCCTTTTCAATGACTGGGACTTGGATTACCACAGGCTCTGCACGCAAGTCGAGCCATGCAAACGAATAGGGTGTATCAGAGTTCGGCGTCACGATGACCTTGTCGTCTGGGGTGAATACACGAGCAGTGTTGCTGATTGTGTTGAAAGGAGCCTTGTAGTCTTTGTTGTCAACATCCACTGAGTAAGCATAGAGCGTGTTGTAGTTCTCGCATATCGGCCATCCGTAAATGAATGCCTCTTTGGCAATCGAACGCGTCTCTGCGCTGGACAGCGTGCTCATCGCTTGACGGGCGTCAAATGCGTCAAGACTTCAAAATTTGCTCTGAAATATGGCTGCATGGCATCGAAATCCAAGGTCTGGAGCAGCATGAAGATTGCAAACAGCAAAGGCAGCCATAGGTGCCAACACTGACTGAAGGCTCTTTCACACCAAAGTCACTCCATCCAGTAACACTAAAGGAAAAAATAGTACCAAACAATAGCAAACACATAATAAAACCTCATAGATCCTCATAGAATAATGCTGGAAAAACATGGAAACACGTAGAGGACTGCCTCTTGCATTGACGACTCTTCTGCACAACTCCTTGGTATTGTCAACGCTGGAGCGCTTTGATAGACCAGTCATATCTATCTAAGAACCTGGCTACCTGGCGGCTAGTGCTATCTGGCATTACCTACTGTAGCATTACCTGGGCATACCTGGACGATGGATGATCTTGAGAGCCCAGCTTGAGAAGAACCACAGCTCTGAGCGAGATGGCCACAAAGAGGGGTTCACCTCACAGCTTCTGCACACAGCGTCGCAATACGGCACAATGCGTCACATGACCAGATCATGTTGTGCATCGAGCCCTTCATAGCCCTTCAGCGACTTGCCACTTTGTTGGCGGCTTGTTTGGGCTAATTCGAATTTAATCCATTTGAGTCCAACGCGACTCTTTTTCACTTCCGCGAAGTCTCATGCCTGGACTGCCGTTGATCTGCAGGACTTGCATTGCCACATGCATCACACTGAGGCTGCAGCAATCATTGACAAGTTCTGTGAATCCAACGCGTGAGCCTCATCCGCGCATGAGCTTTGAAAGCATACTGCACTGGCTGTTCAAAGGTCTCCTAAAAGTTTGAATCATTTTGAATCCCTGCAGCTTCCATCAGTGTCCATCATTGCGCGCTGCTGAGGGTCTTCATTGATTTTCATTGGTCTTTTGTTGACTTTGGATTTCCTGGGCCCAAGGCCCGAAGCAGCGCTTCCGCTGCAGCTTTGTCCATCAGTGCATCAAATGGTGAGCTGAGAGTCACGAATGCCCAAACCTCGAGGATCGTAAGTTATCGTAAGGAATGGAGCGCCACCAAAACTAATGATAACTGATGCCTTCCAAGAAGGATCAAACAATGACACAATGATGAAATATATTGAAATATCGATAGAATTCGATAGAAGTGTTCCGCTCGAGTACTGCCGAGGTTGCCGCGGTGTTGGACATGGCCTGGTCGTTGAAGCCTGATTGCAAGCTGTTGGTACGCCTGCTCGGGCCTGTTCCTTCTCATGACCGCTTCCTCTTAAGATCTTTTAAGATCTTCCAATCGATACTGCTGAAAAGTGTTGCATGTTGCCATGTTGCTCTCATGTTCTCCCTCCCTCCCTCCCTCCCTCCCTCCTTCCCTTCCCCTCCATCGCTATACTCTGATGTTGCCGTCTTTTTGGGGGATCTGTCTGCCAATGCTATCTACTTGTCCATGTCTACAGGTCATCGGCCTGACATCTTTGCTACCGCCTTGCTGGCAATGTTTGCCTTGGAACGATCACTTGGAGTGTGTGAGGCTTGGGTTGCTTTGCAGCATGCAGTCACAGTCACACGCAGTCGCATTCTGGCAATCCGGCAAAGAGGAACACCCATGAAACAGTCAAAGAGGAAATTTGGCAGAAGCAGGTCATTCAGGTCCGGTGACTTGGGTAGTGGCCATAAGGGGTTCATCCAAAATGCACAGCTTCCCAAACCTCAGAGCTGCAGGTGCTGCCGGTCTCTGGATGTCTCTGGTCGCTCTGATTTCTGGCGGGAGCGCACCCTCACGCAGTGGAGGCCAACTCTGTGGGCTTGAACTGGTCTATCTGCAACACGTGACCAACACTGAACATACGCAGAGTGTCATCATGTGTCATAAACTCCGGCGTATACGGATACTTGTGTGAAGAGAGAGAGTCTGTAAACACGATGGAGTCCACGTGACACATGCACAACGCGAACGTTGCCTTCGCAATGGAAGCATCTGAAAGCACCTTGGGCCGCGTTTTTTTCATGGCTTGGGGGAAACTAGTCAAACCAACTCAAACGTACTCAAAAGATCGCATCCTCAGTTCCCGGCTTTCATTACAGCCTCCTCTCTGACTCTTACAGCTGCAAATGTCTGCGTGATGTTGGACAAGTCCTGCCAGTCTGACAAACGCCAGAAACAGTGTCAAGGCAGTCACTTGAAATCCACGTCTGTAGACTTGAACATCTTGAAAGGATTCAAAGGCAGAGCGGAAGAAAAACTCTGCTTGACTCCTGACTGTTGAACTCGTTTCTGTACGCTGGGACCTTGCTGCCAACCGCCTGCCAGGCTGCCGGCATGCCCAAGACAAACACAATAAGAAACTTAAGAAACAATAAGAAACTTTAAGAAACCATATGCAACACCAGGCTGCACGCACTCACACAGAGCTGGCCCACTGGTCCAAAAGGTGTTGTGGCCCCTAAGATTAATTCCCGCCTTGAACACGGCAATATCCACGAACTGAATCTCAGCAGTGCTCCAAGCAAAGCCTTGATACACTGTGGAGCTTGGGTAATCGACTGGGAAGCTCCCATTTCTTGCAGCCTCAACACGCGTCTATGTTTGAAAATCGTGTGTCATGTTTGGCTTTGCTCTGGGCTCTGTCCTCTGGGACTCCCACTGGCCAAACTCCGCGCATCGAACCTGCGACTTGATAACTCACAGGATTTGTGTCATCAATTTGCGTAGCATTGCAGCCTGCAATTTCCGGCCCCAATCTGACAGAAGGCCTTTGTATCTTCGTAAGCGCCGCTGCAGACATCGCTTCCAGCAATGGGAGATCGCTGATCTGGAATACTTGCACAACGTCAGATCTTTCAGAAGCTGTGGGCATTTCAAGGTGTGCCTTCAAAGCAGCAGCTCTTCATGCCATGCCAGCCTTCGATTCGAAACATGCCAACTCGAAGGGGTTCAACAATGCTCAACATGGACGAGAACGAGTATCACCCCATGTCTTGAGCGTCCAGGGGGAGGTCTTTGCCGAGGGGATTTGATTTTGCTAAGAGCTCTGCCAGATTCTTCGGTGCAAAATCAAGCCTCGGAAAACTCAAGGAGTAGGGTGGCAGACCGGTGTTTCAGCCAGGGTTGTCTGGCCGGAGAATGTCATACATTGTCATACTGTAAGGCATGCTGCTAGGGTAGAAGCGCAGTTTCTCTCGCACAGTCGCAAGTGGCCTTGTGCTTGCACAGGGCCCAAGAGAGTGCAACATGGTGCATGCAGCAATATGCAGCAGCATGGTGCAAATGGATGCAAATGGTGCGATCTATGAGGGACCAGGTGTTTTCATTCCACAGGAAGGTCCGCCCAAATTCCATTTGCCAACAAACGCAAGACCAGGCGCCTGAAACAGCATCTCCTTTCTCAGCTGAAGTCTGGCCCAGGCCTTTGCCGCAAGGGAACGATCCACAATGTCGCAAATGAATGCAAATGATCCATCGTGGCCCATCATGATGCATCATTGAATCATATTGAATCATGATCCTGATATAATCCGATATAATCCATTGATATCCATTGATCAATCTTTTGAGTTCTGCTCCCATAATGTGTTCTGCAGTTCGAACCTGAAACTGGCACGCTCAGGAGGCTCAGGATGATCAAAATGAAATTCCAGCCATTGGCTATGCGTCTTTCCAACAGCATGCTGCTCATGCTGCTCGAGAGTGTGGCATCCATTTGCTGACAGGTTTCAGGATATATGATGGACATGCTTCTGCATAAGAAATTTAGATAAACATAGATAAACGAAACCCCTGCCCCCAAAGTTCAATGTTAATGTCAACTGAGGTGCGTTGGCCCCAATCGACGAAAGAAATCAAACCCCTATAGCACCGCACTTGGTAGCACGCACCATGAAACATTAAGATTTGGGGGGTCACCATGAAGTACTTTGCAGTGTTTGAATATTTTGTCCATCTACTGCATCATAGAGTCAATGGGAACCTGTTCATGCTAGACATGTTCAAGATTGTTCGAGCATGTTCAATCTTCCGTTGCAGTTGCGTCTAATTGGAGATTCATGGGGCAGTCGGACATCTTTTTCGATCTGGGATCCGAGCGGCTGCAACTCCCTCAACTGATTCTGCAGAAGTGGTGCCATGGCCGCCAAGCATGACCTGAGGAATTTGAGATTGGATGTGATGTCATTGAGGTGTGGGACTGCATTTTTGACACTCAAGCCATGCTCACAGTTGATTTAACTTCACTTGCACCTAGAACTCAAACAGAAACTAACTATATACGGTATACTACGGTTTCTTCTCACTCTGCATTTCATCAGCTGAGGTCCTGTCTTCTCCAAGTGCCTGGTGGTACCAAATGACTGCGCCACATTTGCAAGTTGTCGCGGGCCTGGGGAGCTCGCAAGTTCCACAAGTTCCACAAGTTCAATCGTGTGCCAAATGTATCAATCACATCCAATCACCCAATATCAGAGCATATCAGAGCAATATCACAGGGAGAACTTGACCACTGTGCCATGTGCGATTGCTGCATGGCTAGGACTGGCTAGGACGCTCAAGCACCGAAGCCAAACTGAAGATCCTGCTGTGCTCGTGCATTCTTTGGATCACCTGGGCCATTGATATCATCGGTTCCGCAAGACGAACAGTGGTGAGGCGCTGCCTGATGACCAACGGCAGCTAGTAGAGTTTGATCGACCTAAGCAGTGATGTGGTATGATGCCGTGGCTGGACTTTCGTTGCTCGCACTCTGCTGGGCTATTTCGGTGATGAGGGTCAGGCAGAAGACAACTTAGCCATTGCTCACAAAATACTGGATAAGTCTTGCGGCCTGAGTGACATTCTTTGGGCGCATGGGATTGGGAAAGCATGAGTATATACTGCGGTTCCTGAACGAGAAACACATGAACAGAGATCCTGAGAGCGAATCCCAAATTGACTGATGGAAGCCTATGTCTCTCGACCAATCACTCCAAGCAGAGCCTCACTGTGTCATTGTACTCCCACACATGTCAGTCCACTATAATGAAATCTGATGTGCCATGATGTGAGCATCGATCACAGAGTTTTGGAATGAATGAGTCTACGCAGAACATGCACTGCGGCACTTTTGAATCGGATGCCTCTCATCATCTCCAGGCAGAAAAGGGGAGAAAGCTGGGTGAGTGGGCCCCACAGGGGCGCAAAAGACATGGCGACCGTCACACCATTCTTTCCCAGCTGAGTGGGATGGGTCGGTCAATAAGGGCAACCATGAAATAGGGCACAGTAGCATGACTGCGCTCTTTTGTGGCCTCCGAACAGGCCGAATGGCACTCAGTATGCAATGATCACTCACCACATTGTCAGGACGTTGCTGTACTTCAGCTCTCGCAGGAGGGGTTGACACACGTCATCCACAAACCCCTTCGGACCGCACAAAATGATCACCAAGTCTTCCTCAGCAAAGCACGACATTTCAAGATATTTCAAGGTCAAGTCTTTCAAACTGGGCTAGCAGCAAACTCTGATTGCGAAACGGAGGGTCTGCCGCTGGAGGGAAAATCTCGGCAATGACATCTTTTGTTAGCTTGCCATAGTTGTATGCCATCCCTGCACCAACAAAGGGACAAACGATAACCAAACGCCGAATCCCTCAAAGTTGTTTAACATATTTGATTGCCCTGGAATGCCCTGGATCCTGAGATAATCTGAGATATCCCCCGATCTGAGAAATGAGAAACATTGAGAGGCGATTCCTTGCCTTCTCGGTGTGACATTGACCTTTTCAACGTTAGTTCCTTCTGACCTGTCGCCAGGTGTGTGACTGTGCAATGTGGTGCTAGGCCCGTCTCCGCCAACGGATTGTACCAGGTGGTCTCCAGCCTGAGCGGGCCAACCAATCATGTGGCTTTAAACTTTATGAACATTTGGGAATACCACTTCTATCACTTCTATCTTCCCTCTCCCTGTCTATCACTGGGCGCGACCGTCCATCTGGCCCTCTGTAATCTAGCTCATAGGAAAGTGGCCTTTCGTCCATGCTGCGCATGGCATGGATGATCGAGAATTCCTTGATCAGATCGTGTTTGGCATTCGGCTTTGCAAAGCTTGATCGGCATTCTTCGCGGCACTGGCGAAGCAATGAGAGGACCGGCGTGATGCCGGATCCACCTGCCAGAGCCTTAAACAGTGCAACAAACAAGCTCAAGACAAGAATACCAAACAAGTCCAAAACAAGGTGACCAAAAATAACCAAGAGCATCCAAAAGCAACAAAGAACCTTCAGTTATTACTTCAATTGCTTAATGATACAGTACTGTAATTAAAGATAATTAAAGTAAAAATGGATATCCCCCGCTGAGTGCAAGCCAAGCAACACAAATGGTGGAAGCCTTGATCAGTTTCCCATCAACCACAAAGTTTCCATTGCCACGATAGACCTTGCTGCCGTGAGGTCCAGATAGCCAAACTTCTTCTCCTGCGACATTGCCAGTGTAGTGCTAGTGCACTATAGTATACTATAGTGTACTGTCTGTGTACTGTATGTACTTCCCTGCAAGCGACACAGCAGCGATTCATCCTTCTTTAACCTCCAGGCATAGCTTCGTGCTTCCTCTGCCGCCATCTGCAAAGCCTCCTGGAGCATCTTCAGGATAAAGTTTCACCTGCCCACCGCTAACAGGTCACGTTGCCAGGCCAACCAGGCACAAAACCAAGCACGCGTGTAACATACAATGTAACATACAATGTAACATACAATGTAACATA
>Ga0126342_10012825_pt1 | contig 14911 bp, 19 predicted proteins | sample Cyp1metagenome_FD_92528 | JGI IMG/M metagenome (GOLD analysis project Ga0126342, IMG submission 92528) | Coral microbial communities from Lord Howe Island, Old Settlement Bay, Australia - Cyphastrea 1 metagenome | ecosystem: Host-associated > Invertebrates > Cnidaria > Coral ...
ATAATCAGTAATAATCAGTAATAATCAGTAATAATCAGTAATAATCAGTAATAATCAGTAATAATCAGTAATAATCAGTAATAATCAGTAATAATCAGTAATATATATACAGTAATATATACATATATATATATATCTACAATATATCTTTCTATATGTTCCATGGTTTTCTCCACGGTTTCGGCTCTGGCCGAGGTGAATCCGCATCCAGTGAGATCCTGAGCCTCCGTCTGCTGGCGGCCAACTATACCTTGATCCTCACGCCACGCGCCGGAAGCCATGGGATGGCTGGAAAACCACCTCGAAAGGGTAGAAATGGGAAAAATGGGAATGGAAAGATGGAAAAAAGCTGGATGACTCTGGAAATGATGGATCTTAAACATGAAACATATGGAAAACTAGGGAGTGAATGATTGAACATTGGGTAATTCGCGTCAAAGATGGCAAGATGGGGATTTAACAAACCAACGGATAGTTTCACCAGAATGGATTGGAGATTTGAGCATAGAATCGTCATTCCTCAGTGACTAAACCAATCAACACCTGGGGGATCAACGAAGAAACATGTCGCAAGCATGGTTTATGGTAATTTTTTTCATATTTGGACCAACATCTGCAGCTCCAGGGGTTACCCTCTGGTAAAATTGGTAAACGTTTACATAGCGAACTGGAAAGATCCACCCATTTTTCATGGAAAAATGCCACTAAAAATCGACTGGGCCATGGCTTCCATAGCTACGTTTTTCCATTACCAGGTTGGGTAAAAACAATGGCGCATTTTTTCAGCGGCGAATGTCACCTTTCAGTCTTGGAGCTGGGGTGTTTGAACAGCCCGGATTTTGTTCTGAAGAATAATGGGGTGATTACCCTTACTAGCTATCCGGAATTGGGGGCTATTATGGGAAAATAAAGGGATATGGGATAGTACATATGTTTTCTTCTTCAGTCAGGAAAGTTACGTTTCGGGTAGAGTTTGAAGTTTGATAGAATCCCATGATAGAGCTAGCGGAAGAAACAGAGTGATGCACTGTAGTATCTCATAGCAACGTTTAAAGATCAAACCCTCTCTTCCTCTAGCCTCCAGCAATCCGTGGCAGAAAATCCCCCAGCTATAGTTGGATGATTTTCCCAGCCAGCTATAAGCCTCCTTGGTATTTGACAGCCACGTTTGATTGCCAGAGGGTAGCATCGAAGATGACCCAGCCACCACCCAGACCTGTTTTGTTTCTATCCTTGACCTGGACAGCAGTTCAGCTTTGTAAAAAATGACATGAACTTTAAAAAGGTATTTGTACGATTTCCTTTCCGGCTGAAACGATATTGTTTAAGAACAATGGCCTTTTGAAGTACAATTTTTTAACTATTCTGTAGTCATCATCTCCCCCTGAAATGACCGTCCGAAAAGATACAAAACAACACTTCAAAGAAAAACTCTGAAACAACAACACCAGATCCCAGCAAAATATCGACACATGAACATTAAAACCCAGCAGATTTCATCTTTGGGTGTCCCCAATCGCGCCTTCGAGGTTCCGCTTCTTCGCGAACTTCCAGGCGCAACCTCAGCTGGCCATCATCACCAACACCTTGGGATCTTTGATTGTGGCACCTTGCCGAAAATCCATTGGAATCGGATGGGAAGGGAAAATCTACACCGGAAAACTCGGAAAACCCATGTTTTTTTTTTTTAATGAAAAACTTCACTTGGGGGTTTCCGGTGACCATTTTCCAATCCATTGATTTGACGAGGCCAAATGGGATGACACTACGAGATTTTTTTTAATAGGATAGAACCACAATGGAAAGATGATGAGGTATGTGACCAATGGTTAATGATGGTTAATAGTGTTTAATGCTAATTGATAATGGTTAAGAATGATTTTTGTCAAATGGGTACCCGGCCTGGTAAACGTTTACATAACGAACTGGAAAAACACCATGCTATGAAAATGGGTAAATCCACTATTTCGACTGGGCCATGGCTTCAATAGCTTTGTGTTAGTTTACCAGAGGGTATGATTTAGATAGCGGATGAACAACAAGTTGCGACAGCACTGGCCCATGTCACTGCAAATGATGACTACAACAGTAGCAAGGAGAATCATCCCCATATAGCTTATCAGATGATTTTCGATCAGGAAGAAAAGTGGAGATTCTAAGCAACTGCGGGGATTAGCCAGTAGTACTGGGGGAACATATTAGATAATAAGGCAACTGGTACGGAAAGGGATGAATGGAATATTTGGCTTTTTAGTTTGGGAAGTTAGGATCAGATTGGATCGTGATCGAACTGATTGTCTTGGATGAGAGGATTGGATTTGGATACGAATAGCAGAATAGCGATGAGACATATCCGTTTATGAACCATTGCCGCTCCAAAAAATGGTATAAATGGTACTGTTCCAGACATGTTTGATTCCCAGAGGAAATAACACTTAGAAGTGTATCCAGTGGCAAGTGCTTCATCACCCTGTGGTTCATCCAGCACATGGAATTCTTCGGTACCAAATCCCCATGCATAGATTGTGGTCTAGCTACTACATGCTACTACTGCAACAAGAATGCACTAACTGACGCATGAATCCAGTTTTGTTTCTTGGGTTTGTCAGAAAATTTAGAGGAACACCCCCAAAGTTGATGGTTTAAATCTGATTTTCCCCATGAAAATGGTCATATTTTGAAGATCTGAGAGTTGCCCAATGGACGCACCCATCTAGTATTGTTGGTTAGTCAATCCCATTCTATACCCTCTAGTAAACGTTTACATAACTATGGAACATCACCATTTTTGATGGGTAAATCAACCATTTCGACTAGACCATGGCTTCCAGTTCGCTTTTTGTTTTCACGTCTCCCAGGCCGGCTCACATCCCATGAAAGATCGCCATTGGTTGATACCGGCCCCACACGCGCTTTTCCCTCAGGAAATCGTCCACTTCATGGTGGTCTTCATTCCAGCCTTCCTGGTCTATGTGTGCCTCAGCGGACCATCAAGTTTCACAGCACAGCCATGACTAAAGGGCAGCTTACGCGGCATAGCGTTAATCAAGCAAGCAGGATTCAGTACTGTCATAGTATCATTGATATGATCATTGAATGATCTAGTGATTTTCCAGTATCAGTTCAATTTTCATTAACATCAGTTGAATATCCTCTGGTAAACTCACATAACTATGGATGAAACAACACCACTTTTCAAAGGTCAATCAAGGCCATAATTGTCACTTATAGTCCATAGCTATGTTAAATGATGAGAGGGTACCTATCAAGGAACAAGTTTTTAGTGTCATGAGTACTTGGCGATTCATCCGACTTAGATACTTAGGACGTCGGCTATCTATACCTGGTTTGTTTAGTGGAAGCACGAGTCATGAGGTCAACTTACTAAGTCGGGCGAAGCAGAAGCACCAAATGAATTTGACCCGGCTCTGCTCTTTTCTTTTTTGTTCTTTTCGATGTCAAGGGTACCATGGTGAACTAACCCAAGAAAATCCATAGACATTTTCCCTGTTTCCAATGACAACTTCGGCTATCTGCAAGCGGATGAAAACGGGTCATCCGGGAAACAATGGTTGAAGCTTGGGATGACCATAGCACATTCGTTCTGAAAAATCCCGTTGTTGATGATATAATATAATATATATATAAATATATTTCCTTATTATATAATATTAATCATATATAATATATCCTGTATATCCTATTAATATTATATCCTATTATCTCATAATCCCTATTAAGTTGTTTTTTTAAAATCCAGTGTTTATCCCACCATCCCATTGATATCCCCAAAATTCCGGCCGTAAATTCACCCATGTTTTCTGGTCATTTTTCCCCATGTGGAACGTCACTTTAGGTACCCTCCACCAGCGCATCATCTGCCAGCGCCTCTGAGGTTCAGTGCCACGTTACTCTTTGGCCGGCGCATCGAGGACACGATCTCGTTGATTTACATATGAACATGAAAATTGGTGATTTTTCATCCATAGATGTTAATTAATTGAACTGATATTGGAAAATCACTAGATATGATATCAATGAATTGGTATTGTAACATCATGATTCAAATTGATTAAAATGGCTAGTCTCCATTGATGTTAATCACTGGGTAGTCATGTGTACAATGTTAATATATGTTAATATAACATAATGGGTTGTATAAGCAATGGAGCTTTGTTAATGGTTAATCACTGGTATTTTTCTAGATGTTAATACTGGGTAGTAATCATACCAGTAAAACATCATTAATACCAGTATTAACATCTATTAATTAACATCTATTAACATCTATTAGATGTTTGTTAATCCTAAAAATCAGGTGTTTTTCTTGTAGTCTCTATGTGGATGTCATGTGGTACACCAAATGTGTCATAAAACCATCCCAGTGTCATAAACCATGACTGAGGGTTATTTGCCATCATCACATTTCTAGGGGCATAGCCAATATTAAACCTCTATTGGTTAGTAATGGTTTATCAATGGATAAATAGTGGGTGATAGTTGTTCATAGTTGTTCCCCCATTCTGAAAATATTGATTCTTGATGATTCTTGGATACTAGTTCCCATGCTTAACACTGGGTTAATAGATTATGCTTAGCAACGAGTTATTTCATGGCCGATTGTTCAAGATGCATTAATAATGGAATAATGGGGTCTTAACACCGGGCTAATAATAGTTAATCATGAGTAGTGGTCAATAGTGGATCAACAATGGATTAGCAACAGCCTTTTTTTCTGGGTTAAGGATAGGTTATTTTGTTTCTCTTCAGATCATGTCAGATAACATAACTATGGAAATTCACCATTTTTAGTGGGTAAATCCACTATTCCTATGGCCATTTTCAATAGCTACGTTAAATTACCAGAGGGTATCCCATTCTTCTCCCATGATTTGCCTATTATACTCCCAATATAGCCCACCAAGCCCCAATTTTTTTCCGATAAATGGGGGTTTCCGAGAATGGTGGATCCCCAAGTCACCATGACTTGGATGAGAACTGGGGGTACCCCATGACTTAGAACACCTCCAACTCATGATAAATCCCCATTGATCATTGATGAAATCACATGATTTCATCCCAATTCTTCTCCGATCATCTAAAATCATTGATAATGGTATTTCATAATGGGAGAATAACGGGATCATAATGGGACAATGAATCCCAACGTCCAAAAGATTAAAATCCCCGTTTTTCTCATCCCAAAATTCCCATCTTCTTCGGCCAAAAAAACGCCACGCCACAGGACGTGTCAACCTTTTGGGGATCCATGGGACACTCGGTTTCCGAAAATTCCGGTGGAGGTTTCGAGGAATGTTCGACCTGCTGGTTATTAAACATACCCTCTGGTGAACTAACATAGCAATGGAAAATGGCCATTTATTGTGGATTTTCCCATTAAAAATGGTGATTTTCCATTGCTATGTTAGTTCACCAGAGGGTATCTATGGGTTACATGGCCCATTTATGGTTGATAAAAATTGCTGATCATATCTATGGAACATGGTAAATTTATGGTTGATTGATATTGATTTATGATGATTATCTATTTTTTTAGCGATGATTTTATTGGCGATAGTTACCATCTAGCAAACTAACATAGCTATGGACAATTATCATCTTGTAGTAGGTAAATCAAATATAAATGGGGAAATTTCCACAGCTATGTTAGTTTACAGAGGATAGCTACGGAACATGGCCCATTTAGTTCGATGATTTATGATGATTTACCTATTATTTTCTTGGTGATTTGCTATAGCTATGGCACAAATCATCAGAGGGTAAGCCATGCAAGAGGATGTGTAATCAAGCACTCTATTCCATTTCACCAACAAGTGCCAACACGTATAATAATATGCTGGTATTTCATGGGGAGATATGATTCATGGGCTGGGGATATCTACAAAATACAGTAGCCACTTTATAATGGGAGAAAAAACATGGATATGATGGAAATGTACCCTCTGGTAAACTAACATAGCTATTGAACACGGCTCATTTATGCTTGATTTACCTAGTAAACATGGTGTTTCCCATAGTGCCATAGTTATGTAAACGTTTACCCAAGGGTAATGGGATGAATTTCGCCACTTGATATGTAGCCGTTTATCAACCAACTTCCTGTGGAAACAGTTCAGGACTTGACCCCATCAACTATTTTTTTTCGATGACCTCATCATTTGATGTTGGTCAAAACACCTATAATATATGTATATGTATATATATATGTATATATATATGTATATATATATATATATATGTATATACAGTATATATATATATACGCAGTTACATGATGTTATATGTGTTATGTACATGTATATAGAAATACATGTAGTATACCAGCATAGCTCAACAAAAAATTCAAGGTCAGCGCCCGGTAGACCCATCGAAATCCGGTCACGCGTCTCATGAAGCGAGACGCGCCTAGGATACATCTTCCGCATGACGCAGGAGGGCGAATACGACTGGGAAGCATTCCAGGTCACTGCGATCTCAAAAAATCTGTTGGGGACACCAGAAACAATGCCATAAAGCCACCATCCCCAATTCGAGCAAAAAAAAAATATATATAGGTGGTATATAATATGTTTACCATTCCCAATGGATTAAGATTAAGTGGTTTAAGACATTGGAAAACACCTCGCCCCATAGATTTCTTTAATGAGGCACTAGAGATTTAATCCTAGGCTTGACCCTGAAAAAAGCCAGAGATCTTGGTGGTTTTTTGTGCAAGCAGAACAGTCATAAATTACCACAGATTTGGATCATTTGGATATTCGAACATCCAATCTTGACTATGGATATACCCTCTGGTAATTTAACATAGCTATGGAAAATCACCATGCTATTAATGGGAAAATCCATTATTTCTATGGCAATTTTCAACAGCTATGTTAGTTTACCAGAGGGTAATACTATAGTTGGATATAATCCAAGACTAAATGTTGATATAAAACATCCAATCATTTGGATAATCGAACATACTATACTATTGACTCCCAGAGTATCTTTTGATGGAACGAAATCTGTATAGTCATGATCAGTTGAAGTTACGAAATTGGGTACGTAAGTAAGTGTAACCAATATGATTGTTTACCCAAGAAGACTCTGCGGTTCCACTTTCCATTCTTTTTTGGTGAACCATCATTTTCATTTGGGTATGGGTCAAAATTAGGTACCCCAATAATTGGATGGTTAATACTAAACTAGACTAACATCTGTGGTCCCCTAGGTCTTCCATTTTGACCCACATCCATTTGTTTCTGATTTGGATCCCTCGCAACAAAAACAATCCGCAATAGATTTGTTTCCGGAGCGTCTGGACCGTCTGCAGAGACTCGGGGCAGCTCTACTGGTGTTAAAAGGTGTTTTCCTTTTGAGCATTCCAACAATGAATATATACCATCTGGTTATGCAACATAGCCATGGAAAATCATCATTTTTTAAATATTGTTAATAGGTAAACCACCTATTTCTATGGGCCATCTATACCATGGCAAACTGTTAGTCATAACCAGATGGTAGACTAGCCTTCCAGCAAGAGATGTTCAAACCACCGAAGTTAGGGGGACTCAACTCTCGACTGAACTGACTCACACCCGACTTCATATGGCTATGTATCGAACTTGGGGTACCCTAAAACTGTTCTTTTTTCTTTACAAAAACATGAATGATACCTTGTATCACCTGGGGTCCCCGCACCCTTAGCTTTCAAGAGCCCATATGGCTTCTGGATCATCGTGAGCAATGAGAGGTGCTGTACACACGCTATCCCATGTTGTGTGATGCCCATCTACCTTACTAGAAACATGTCCAGAATTTTGAATATGGGATATATGGCTTTGTCTCAAAATAGGGTTTAATCCCCAAATTCGATGTTTTATAGTCATTTTCTCATTCAACATTGCCATTTAGGGGTATACCTCATGTTCATTCCCAATATTGCCATAAATGGGTGGTACAAATCATCCAAAATGGGAGGTTTATGGCATTGGGTTTGCCACATTAAAGTCACATTTGCAGAATTTGGTGAACATGTGCCAGAATTTGGTGAACATGATGGCACCGTGACTATTTGATAAATATTTGATAACTTTCCATAATAATGGAATGGTTGTAGCACTTTATTTCTCCCATGATGCTTCGTCAAAACAACCACCGAGCTCCATGGTGCCTGGAGCCTCCGAGCGGAGCCTCGCACGTCTCAGATGGAGAACTACTGGTCCTCTGCCATTTGGGTCTGGAGCTTCGTCGCCGCTTTTTTGGAAAGGGTGGACGGGTGGGTTTAGGGTGGATGCAGAGTGGAGGAGCAACATGTGAGTGGTTATTACTGTATATTGGTTGATACTGGTTAGTTAATGATGGTTAGATATGCTTAGTTTATGAACGATTAATCAGATGTAAATAACTTAATCATACTTACTATGGGTTAATATACATGCGAACAAGTATGCATATGAACCTCGTTGTTTGGTTATGAAAGAGGGGGCTATCTACGTAATTTCTGGGGGATTACGATATCTATTCGCCAGTAGAATGGGATGGGATCGGGAATATTTTTCATGGCTCTTGTGAGCAGTTTAACATTCGAAGTTGCTACTTCTCCCCAAAGTATTGGGGATTACCATGAATAATCAATCTATTGTGGGAATCCCCATTAGCCAAGACATGAAATTCGATTTTCCAATAGGTCTTCACACTGCTCATGTGAGGCATACTTGGATGTGCCTCCCAATTTGCCCAACATTGGGGGGTATACGGGTATACACCCCAAAACGGTCATTTTTGATGAGGAAGATGATCAATCTTTGGCTTTTTTGGGTACCCCACTTTTGGACAAGCCCATTTAGTAATTGCCTTGTAACCCTGGTGAAACAGCCAGGGTTGCCCAGTGTACCACTGAAGACTCGGGTGAAACCAGCACTTTTTATGGATCGATCTTTTTGGCGGTCGAATTTTGTGGTTGATTTGGGAAGCCTGCAAACAGAAGCGGCTTCGGATGGATTTGAACTGGGAAGGGTTGCTTGAAACTCTTGAAACAAAAACTGCGTCTTTGAGTTGGGACCTTGAATTGTCGGATCATTTGGGGGGGATCATCTGCAAGTCCGCGAGCATCTGAAGCTGATGCTTGAGTCGCCCCTAAGCGAGTCCTACCAGCTACTTGATTTGTAACAAATCAGAACATCCTATTTGGGTACATACGTACACACTTATCATAACATATTTATATAATACTATATATATATATGAACAATATTAGATATGATACTAGACCTGATATTGTACTATATGTAGATACATTGAAACCGTGGCATGCTTACCAACCAAGCAGCCCCTCTGTTGGTTTTAGGTCTTCATCAACATGCTGTTGATCAATCTGTTGATCGCCATCATCCTAGATACCTACAAGGAACTTCAAAAGGCCGAAGAATCCCGGGAAGCCGTGCCTTGGACGGAGAGCGGAAACTGCGTGGACTTTTTTGGGGTTAAAAGGTTGTGGTTTGGGATTCATTGGTTTATATGTGTTTATATGACATCCCATATTTACATGGGAATATATTGACGACCTAATATATATATATATATAATGGCCCATTTATAGATGGTTTACCTATTAAAAATGGGGATTTTCCATGGCTATGTTAAATAACCGGAGGGTATATTATACATATCCGTATATATATATACATATATATATATATATATTATGTTGATATTATACTGATATACATAAAATACACGTTTTGAAATGTGATGATGTTGGAAAATCCCTCGGTGGCTGCGAGTCATGAGTTCTCTCAAGACGACCAGCGGATTGCCTACTTTTTGAGGGCTGGAAGTTGCCGCTGGAAAGTAGGCTTTCCTCATGTTCATAATGATGTTTATAATCAAATAGGATGTTTAAGACACAAATAGTCAAATCAAAATGATGTAATTAAATCATAATGATACTTTGGGAAATGGTCATAATCAAATAGGATGTTCAAAAGATTTTAAAAAGAGGAGGCCTGAACCAGAGAAAAACACATATTCAGCTGTAAAATGCACAGCCATCTGCGTGGGGGGACAGTGTGAACAAGCATCGGAATAGTACGGAATAGTACGGCTTATGATTGGTTAACATGGTTAACCATGGGAATTATTTTTTGTATCCAAGAATCAATAGTAAGAATGGGGGAACAGCTATGAAGAACTATAAACACCCATCATTAATCCACTGTTCACCATTACTAACAAATAGAGGCTTACTAGTGGGTATAGCCTTAGAAATTGAAATGGAATGATGTAGAATAAGCCCCAGTCATGGTTTATTATTGGGATGGTTCATGGCATTGGGTTTATCACATTAAGCAGTTTGGATAGCGCTTGGATAGCTTAGCAGCCCATTACATTTCCAACTACCGTAGAGATTCATGATTAATTACTTCTCCACTGTGCAACCACCAGTCCGGGATTTGAGCGTTTACCATGTTACCCTCTGGAAAACATACAAAAAAACTATGGAACATCACCATTTTTAATGGGAAAACTCACTATAAATTGCCATTTTCAATAGCAAACTGTTAGTTTAACAGAGGGTATATCCCATTATTATCATTCCATTATTCACCATTGTTAACCATTAAATCACCATTTTCCTATGGTAAACCATAGGGTAAGCCCAGGCCCAGAGGGTACATTCCCTACATCCATTCTTCAGGTGTGGAACACCATGGCGCAATTCTGGTATCGCCTGATCTACGTGAGGACGTCGGTGAATCTGTGGAGGGCTTGGTATACACTGACAGGTCTAAGAGGTTTATGGGGATTATTATAACCCATATGGTTTACCATAGGAAAATGGTGATTTAATGGTTAACAATAGTGAATAATGGGATGATAATGAGATATACCCTCTGGTAAATTAACAGTTGGACCCTGATTTTATCACCAATTTATAGTGGTTTCACTAGTCTTCCAACCCCGATGACTGGCAGGGTCGAACTGTTAATTTACTGGAAAGTATAACCCATATCTATGGAGACCTATCAACCAATTAGAATGGGATGGGTGCTGAATGGGAGTTGTGATGGATCGACCGAACGACCTTGAAGCTTCCGTATGGTTTTCCCGAGTGGTGGATGATGTCATGTAAATGCAGCATCCGTATCATGGTTCCGATGGAAGGCATTTGATGAAAGGGGACATGCAAGCATGTTGATAACTCTTCACCCCAAATCTAGATGATTTGCAAATTTCAATCAAGGAAAACACGACGTGGGTCAACTGGTACCAATTTTTGAGCCAAAACCATATGTTACTGTTGATTTTTTTGCACATGGCAACCCAAAAAGTGTACACGAGTAAAACATGTAAACTCCATTTCTGAAATAGTGATACTTTTACCCTCTGGTAATTTAACATAGCTATGGAAAATCACCATTTTTCATGGGAAAATCCACTATAAATGTGCCATGTTCAATGGCTATGTTAAATTACCAGAGGGTAACCATTTCCGAATCTGTATCTGTTACGTGGTTACTATACATCTTCCCCTTGTCAAACTCAAACGCAGAACCTGTTCCCTCCTGGCAGGAACCATTTCTTTGTGGCCAGATTTGACTCAAAACCCAGCAACTTTGTTAGGCATGTCCTATTTTTTTGGCGTCGCGCAGAATTGCCAAACGATGCACCCACCCAAACTCGAGGGGAAACCCGGAAGATTTCGTGAAAGCACCCTGACAGAAGTGGCTTAAATGAACATCTAGATCTAGATCAACCCCGCAGAAACATTTGGGCAAATCAGATTTCTCTGGGTTTCTTGCTAAAAATCCGCAAAAACTGGGTGAATCTTTTACAGGCAGCTCAGAGTTTGTTTGGAGGAAATCATCTCAGTGAAACCGACCCAGTTTGAGCATTAAAGACCACTAAACAACCATGAATTTTGTTCGTTTCCTCGGTAAAAACACTCCGGAAGCGGATCCCTTGCCATGGCACGACAATGACTGGCCGATGAATGGCAGTTGGGCCGCTGACGATGCCCTCAAGGCTCGTCGGTTGTGGGTCAAGCTTCGTCGTAAAATGCCCTTTGGCAAGCTACGCACTGATTCACATCTCAACATGGATTTTTATTTTCCATCATATATGGGATATATAATCCTTCCCATTGACTTTCACTCCATCATTTTTCAAGATGGGCACATTGCACCACCAACCAGGACAGTAAGGCCAAGTCAGAGATATTGAAATATTTTGGGCGACACGGGACATATGAAGTAATTCATGTGCAATTACATGTAGTAGATGTAAATATCAGCGAACTAATAGCATCCTGAGAACACTTTTCTATCTTTTTGTTGGGGTTGCTATATTCTAGACATGTTTGGGCTGTGAACACTAGGGTGCCTGGGCGAACGAAAACCCTATATATAGCCCGCATATCACAGTTTCTGCTAGCATATCCAATGGGGTGCATGTCAATTGTATATGTCCAATAGAAACCGGCAACCTCCTGTACTTTCACCTACAAATGGACAGGTACCATTCATAGATTACTTTCCCAACAAAAATCCAAGCATAATACTTCCCACAGCTAGATGGCTGTTTCTCAAAATTGGGGTACCCGCAAACTATTACTTACTTGTGCTTAGTAGGGAATGAGGGAATGATCCACAATAACTATCAATAATCATCCCAGCAACCCCCAGCAACCCATCCATTCCCTACTAAGCACCAGTAAGATTAGTTTCTCTACATCAACCATGACCAACAATTTTTTGGGGGCTCTGAACCCGTTTCTGTGAACCCCCCGTATTAACCCAGTACCGTAGTGACAACTATTCTCCATTACTCATCATGATTCACCATCATCAATCACTATTTATATATATATAGTACCATATATATAATACATCATATGATATATCACTATATTAAGTCATCATTCACCATATTGGCCCAGCATTCTTTAAAAAAAATCTCGTGGTGTTCACCATACATGAACATCTGACCGAATCAGAACGACATCACCAATCAATGGATTGGTTCAAGGGAAAATCTGAACCGGAAACCATAGATTTTCCCATTAAATAATCTGAACCGGAAACCAGAGTTATTTTCCCATTAAATATGGAGCTTTCCGGTTTCAATTTTCTAATTTTTCCCTTAAACCAATCCATTGAGCCCAACCATTTCAGGTTAAGCGAATTTATTCTAATTCGGCCAGAGTAATGGAGTAGATCATATTATATCATATTATATCCCATATTTTTGCTGAGTTTCGCGGCACTCAGAGTATCAGGCTGCAAAAAAATATGATATCCCATATGTTGATCCCGTAAATGAAAAAACATATCCCAAATTGATATCCTACAGTTACCCTCTGGTTATGACTAACATAGCGAACTGGTATAGATGGCCCTAATCGAAATAGATGATTTTCCCAGCTATTTGCACCTCCATTCATGGTTGGGATTTTCCACTTCGCTATGTTAGTCATAACCAGAGGCTATTATTTTGATGACTTTACTATATTATGATTCACAGTCATTATATCCCATACTTTCCAGAAATTCATAACCCATAGTATTATATCCCAATATATCCCATACTTTCCATAGTCCATATATAATAACTGGTTATCCCAATATATCCCAGTTGTATTATGACTTTGGACCATAGCTTTCCAGAAATTCAGAAAACCCATATGGATCCCCTTGGATCATATCCGTGGCTCAGGAGAAGTCCGTCCAGGCTCTATGGTACGTGGTTCGTCCAGGTGCGGACTGATCACTTCGTGCGGAAAGCATGGGAAAACGATGGTTAGTCGCGAATGAAATATGATAGAACAACTTTGGGAAAACTATGGCAACGATCATTTTCATATAGGATTATTTTCAATTGTTTTTTGTTATTTTACCATATGGTTTATCATTTTCCAAGGGTTTATCATTTTCATATTGGGAAAAAATCATATGATAAAATATGATTGTCGAATTGACCATAGATATGAAAATATCTGGGAACAACACATATGATAGATATGATTGGCATATGAGTGGGATTGTCCCCTTTTTTTCTCGCTCAAACCAAGCCAATTGATTATCCCTATCGATACTTACCTAGTTATTCTTTGGGGACTAGTATATCTAAAATATCTATATACTGTAGAACCACTACTATAAGCCATGAACTGGAAATCCCTTTTACAACCCAACCCGTTTTTTGAGATCATCCGCGCCGTGCCATGGATGGTTTTTCTTCAACAGGAATTGAAGGACAATCCGAAGGAAAAGCTCATAGTTGCTGGTAAAAACCATGGTTTCCTATGTGTTTACCTTAAAGAAACCCGGCGACATGACATTGTAGCGACCGAAGCCGACGGCTTCAGATCTACAAATTAATGGGTGAACAGCCAATTCTTGTTTGGTTGCAATGCTTTGGGAATTCTCATAAAATTAAGCGCACAGATATTTGTTTAAAGAACTTTAGTTATCTTTACTGCATAATAACAGATCTAATAACATGATCTTAAACGTATTTCATATATCAAAACGTAGCTGCGCTGCCCATCCCAGAATCCCCATGATTCTCCATGGGTCTCCTGGGTCTCCTGTCGAGGCTATATGGTGGCCCTCTTTTTGTTGGGCTGGGCCGCAAATGTGGCGCTCTTCCAGCGGCACTGCATCGACTATGGAGCCGTCTCTTGGATCTCTTGGGCAACATGGGGATGGCCCTAAAAAAACGTGGGAAATCCTTGATTTGAATGGAGGTTTCAATGGAGGTTAATAGTGTTTAATGCTGATTGATGATGGTTAATAATGGTTAATAATGGTTAATAATGGTTAATAATGGTTAATAATGGTTAATAATGGTTAATAATGGTTAATAATGGTTAATAATGGTTAATAATGGTTAATAATGGTTAATA
>Ga0126342_10012826_pt1 | contig 14911 bp, 13 predicted proteins | sample Cyp1metagenome_FD_92528 | JGI IMG/M metagenome (GOLD analysis project Ga0126342, IMG submission 92528) | Coral microbial communities from Lord Howe Island, Old Settlement Bay, Australia - Cyphastrea 1 metagenome | ecosystem: Host-associated > Invertebrates > Cnidaria > Coral ...
ATTACATTACATACATTACATACATTACATACATTACATACATTATATACATTACATACATTACATACATTACATACATTACATACATTACATACATTACATACATTACATACATTACATACACACATACGTACGTACGTACATACGTACGTACATACATACAGACAGACATACATACATGGGCTTATCCCCTGAAGAACACCTTATTATGCATGTTGGCCTGTCCCCTTCCTCTCACCTCGTCGGAGACCCTATTTCCCAGAATCGGTGAAGGGAACATTGGCAGCAACCCTTATAATTTGGGCTAAAAGCCATGGTTGATTTTCCCTTAAACCAATGAATATTGATTCTTGGGATGGGTGATCCGCATTAGCATATTTGTGATGGGGTGTTGCCCAACCAGCTGGTGAGAATTGGTGAAAATCACAACCTTTTAAAGCCATCCCGAGATGCTCCGGGTGGTTGCAACATGTTTCAAGCTGGGAAACCCAGCTTCACGCCACATCCAGGAGCAATAATCCCAATTATCTGGTAAACTCAATCACAATATGTAACAATATCCCCGAAGCCCAAATATTTGGTACACCCATCAAGCCAAGAACCATCATCCTGAATCATCCTCAACCAAGTTTCAATGAAACATAGCACTATAACGCAGATCCAGCTCTACTTTGATGTTCCAAGCGTGGCTCTGGCCTTCCAAAGTTCGGCTCCGGCCTTGGCCTCGGCCTTCGAGGTATGCGGAGGTCTACCGCGCGGACCTGGGCCAGAGCACCATCCTGCGCAAGGTCTCGCCGGAGTTCCACGCGGCGGTGATGGAGACGGGCGGCCTCGAAGCCTTTGCGCGGAGTAGCGCCTCGGAGATGGGGAGGAACTACAGTTTGATGGTTTATAAACCATGGATAAATATAGTAACTATAGGTATATTTACTATATGTTTACCATAAACCATAGTAACTATACGTGCTGACACCATTGTTTGCCCAAGAATTTACAAGACATTCATGTATCTTAGTGTCCATATCATGACATGTTGCTCAGCATAACATGATCATCTTTCCATCTACAGCATACCATAACAATTCCAACATGAAAGCATGGAAACAGTAACCCGAGTAGATATGATATCTCTCTCTCTTTCTCTCTCTCTGTCATAACATGAAGGATATGTGTTCTGCTTTCACAACCACCTAATGAATCATCTTTTTCAACATATCTTTCGACAACAATCGAAATATGTTGGTCCGCATCACATGATCATCTCCGTTGAAAAATATCTTACTAAAACATTCGAAACATGTTGATATGCATCACATGACCATCTAAGTTGAAATATTGATCATCATGCTTGGTGGTCCCGCAGTACAATAATATAGCGGTTCAACAGGGTATATATAACTCCTCTTGGACTGGCTCATGCCAGCCGAGCGAAACTGACTCACTAGCTGTGCTGTGGCTTTGTGCAGAGAGGTGCAGTGTGTGAGGACAGTGGACCGGAAAAACACACAGTGGAAAAACTATGAGCTACAAGACCAAATTAACTGTATGGTTATAAGCTTACCATCTTCCCCATGACCTTTGAAAGATACATATCATTCCCATCTAGGGTGGGGGAGTGATTTTTTGGGGTTCCTCATCATTACATGCCCGATTCTCCCCCATGACCTTTGAAAGATACAGTACATATCGTTACCATTTAGGGTGGGTGGGGTCTTGGGGGGGTATCCTGATGGTTCCTCATCAAGACATGCCAGATTCTTCCCCGTAACCTTTGAAAGATACATATCATTACCATTTAGGCTGGGGTGGTTTTGGGGGGTATCCTGATGGTTCCTCATCATTACATGATGATGATGATGATGATGATGTTGATGGTGATGATGGTAACGATGATATTTACCCTAAAACCATAGTAACTATGGCAACAATAGATATGTTTATTTTATATTTACCATAAACCATAGATATCTATAGTAACTATAGATATGTTTACCATATATTTGCCACAAACCATAGTATAGTAACGTATAGTAACTATAGCTATGTTTACCATATATTTGCCATAAACCATAGTAACTATAACAATTATCGATATGTTTATTGTATATTTACCACAAACCATAGATAACTATAGTAACTATAGATATGTTTACCATATATTTGCCATAAACCATAGTAGCTATAGCAACTATAGATATGTTTGTTATATATTTATCATACACCCCAACGTTATTGCAGTTATAAACCGACATAGCTATGGGGCACCACCTACTATAGGCATGATTTTCCGTACGGACAAATCGTTGAACCTTGAAATGACTGGATGTACTTGTTGGTTTTTACATATGCTGGGATGTACATGGATTATATGGAATCACCTGTACATAGATGTGGAATGTTGTTTCTTAGATATCAACCTTGGATGTTTCAAAACTGCGAATCCATGCTGCGATCTGTAAAAGAGAAACCAGGAAAGTTGAATCGCTAGGAATGAGGCCCCAGTCATTGTAGGGCCAACATTTCACAAGATGGAGAGGAAAACAAACCTCTGCTCACAGGGTGGTTCAAGTCTGTATTTAGCCTGACCATGCTTGACCCTTGAAATTCTGTAAGAAGTAACGGTGGGTCAAAATTGGGTACCCCAAGAATTAGATGTTTGTAATGCCGAATGCTGAAAATGACCCATACCCTGAACCATAGTCTACACTTGGGATGTCCACTTGTATATTGGATGGCCAATAGGATTGGATTCCCTACTGGTTATTGGATGACTATACCGCATATTATGAAGTGTTTAGACAATGGCACAGATGGTTCCAAAATGGACTGAAAGCATGGCTGCAACCAGCTGGTAATTTGACATGGTTTGCTGGAAAATCCACCATTGATGTACATTGGTTCCCATTGTGTTTTCCCCATGGGTTCCCATGGTGTTTTCCCCATGGGTTCCCATGGTGTTTTCCCATATACATTTCTCCTGAAAAATATCAAGAAATCAAAAAGACCTCAAGTCGCGACGTCATAATCCCAACTGACTAATCTTTTTCAGAGGGGTAGGTATACCACCAACCAGATATTCTATCCAGATTTATGGGACTCCCATTAGCTCTGACCGACCACGTTAGCGCCCGGCGCGCTGATGGGCCAGGCGGCTTTCGTGACAAGGGCTACTTGAAGTCGCTTGGCGAAGGGTCGGTGGTGCCTTCCCAGTTAGAAATTGCCGTGTGGTTTACCCAGGGCCATCTAGGTATGTATATATGTAGATAGATAAATAGATAGATAGATAGATAGATATATAGGTAGATAGATAGATAGATAGATTAATTTAGATTAGATTAGATTAGATTAGATTAGTTAGATAGATAGATGATTAGATTAGATTAGATTAGACTAGACTAGATTAGATTAGATATATTAGATTCGATTCGATTAGATAAGATAAGATTAGATTAGATTGATTTAGATTAGATTAGTTTAGATTAGATTAGATTAGATAGATAGATGGATGGATAGATTGGATAGATTAGATAGATTAGATAGATTAGATAGATCAGACTGATTAGATAGATTAGATAGATTAGATAGACTAGACTGATTAGAAAGATAGGTAGGTAGGTAGATAGATAGATTGATAGCTTGACAGCTTGATAGCTTGATAGCTAGACAGACAGATAGATATAAAAATAAAAATATAAATATTACATTTATTATTTACATATAATATATATATATATGTTCATGATACATATGTATATATACATGATACCATACACACACACACATATATATATATACGTGTAATTGTATTTGCCATAAACCCTAGTTAACCTAGGTGTAAACCAATGCCAATGTTGCTAAGTATGGGGCACCACCTTGCAGTAAAGGGTTTGTTTCCCCTGATTGTCGGATGATCCCTAAAAAATGTCCATTTACCCGTAGGCAATCAAACATGGCTGGCTAGAAAAATCCAACATTTACTTCGATGATTTTCCCACCTATCAAGGCTATGAAAACCTTCATTTATTGGCTGTCCCAGGGTGCCATGTTTGATGACACCAATGGGGATGATGTATTGTGAACTTCCTTCCACGAGATGACATGGGTATGTTTCCCTGGGATGTTCCCCATGAGTTGGGAACCTGATGTTGGGATCATCATGCTCTGTCAAGTTCCTTGGGGAAAACTGTAGGTTTCTCCCAAAAATATCCAAAACCCCATTCCATCCACGGGTGAATCTCTCCATTGTCCCATTAAAATTGCTTAGAAACGGGGTATACCCCATTTTAATACCCCATTTTTTAGACAAAACCATGTTGATACTTGGGATATTTGGTTGCTATCGATCTTCCGGCCTTCCGGGCTCGCCAAGGTCCAACTCCATGACTTTCAACTCCACTTTCAATCAGACCAGGACGACCGATTCAAAAAGGGGTGCCTCACAGAAGGTGGTTTGATTGGTGGCAACCAAAGAGAAACGGGATTTCAATATATTTCAATAACATCACCTGGGTGTTTCTGGAAATCAGTGATTGCTTGTCTATGAAGTTTTGGATCTCTGAGTGTTTCTTTAAGTTGCATTTGAATACCCCTTCATTCTGAAAACCTTGTGAGTCCCAAGTGCCGAGCTGGCACACTGTAGATACCACATCAGCGAACCATTGCTAGAAAACACTTCCTTTTGGCAAAATCTTGGAGGGCCAGTCCTGGAGGAAGGCTAGATTCACATCTCCATAGCAAGACCACTGGAATCCTAGTAACGGAGACCTTTTTTTCTAGAAGAATGCGAAAGATCCACATCATTCGAACTATGTGCTGCATCTATCAGATATCCGATATGTCCTGGTGTTGTGTGGTACACCGTGTACACCCCTGTTTGATTCATGACACATCCCGGTCACATCCCCATTGAAACTCATTGTTGACTCATTAGATAAATTTATAGTAAATGGGAGGTATAAACCCGTATAAACCAACTAAACCTTATTGTTGTTGTTTGTGGTTTATCCCTATGGATCCAGCCGTACCTTCTTAGGAAGTATGACTACGGTATGATGATGTTTCGGGGTCAGCCGTACCTTCTCAGACAGTGGATCCATAGGATATACCATTGTTGCACCATAGGGTAACGACGACAGCACAATGACAGTGCCATGGCCATCCAGCAGGATGTCTCGAACCGTCTTGTCGCGCTCGGTGCCGACCTTGGGCTCGCGGCAAGTCTTTAAGGAACCGGTGCTCCGACGCGACGCGAAGTTTTGGGGATTTGTTGGGACCTCAAACGATCCAAAGTTCATGGGATGTGATTCATGGTTTTTTGGGACCTCAAAAGATCTCATGGATCCAGATTTTTTGGGAATGCTGATGAACAATTATGTATTTTGATCGGGAAAAGTGGTGATAATTATTTCTCAATGTTCAAAGCAATTTTGTACCTTTGAAATGTATATTCTTAGGCAAAATCCATGGGAAAGTTTCTGGATGTTTGGGATGGCTGGACCCGAAGAGGCTTAGCAATTGGACCGCCCTCGGACCTTGCTTTCCAATGGTGAAGCCACCAACTGTTGGAAACTGGCTTTCGGGAAACGGCATTGAATCATTCATCTTGAGGAGCAATTTGATATTTACTGTTATTTACTGTTCGTTCAGTTTAGATTCGATATGTAAATGTCTCCCTTTCTTCTGATGTTTCGGATAGTTCTTTAGACCAACGCCCTCAGATCTCGACCTTCCTTGCAACCGCTCGAGGCATCCACGCACAAGTTTCCACCCACCTGGCACGTGCGTTCCACACCCAGCCTGGCACCCCTGGAGAAAAGTGGCTACAGCTACACGAAGAGTGCGGACGATGCCAAGGACCGTGGGAAGATCTGGGTGAAGAATCTGCGATGGTGGGGAAGCCCTCAAAGTTGCCAAGCTTTCAATATGTTTGGTTGAACATGTGTGAAATGCATGGAAATGCCGCCAAAAAACGGTTATTTAGTAGGACAAAAATATGATTCAAAAGATGATATCATGATTAACCAGTGGATTTAGTGGTACACTATTTGACAGATCCATCGAGCTGCAGGAGAAACAGTTGGAAGCAGCTTGCAAGAAGCTCTGGGTGGCCGTCCATGGCGCTGAGTACGAGATCCGCCAGTTGGTGCGGGATGAACAAAAGGAGGGTGGAGCGAACCAAGCCATGCTGGGCAGGTTGAACAAGCACCTTGGATTGGGTTCCGGTTGAGAGATGTAGAACGACAAGACCATGCCATATGGAGCCAGCCGTGCCTTCTGAAAGGAAGTACGACTGGGGTATGATGACTAGGGGTCAGCCGTACCTTCTCAGACAGTGTTTGGATCCATAATGATGTTGAACAGGAGATTAATGATATTGGTCACTTATTAGGATACTTGTGGCATCTTGTGGCCCTTCCATTCAGACCTACTCAGGGTACAAACTTGGATCCAGAGTTTCAGATTGAAACACCCCCAAATCACTGCCGGAAAACAACATCAACTCTGAGGTGTTATCTCTTATTTTTCTTCCATCAGATCATGTTGGATGTTGGGCCTCATGCAGCTTCCCGAACAACATCCATCAACCTTTTTTATCTTTGTTCCGCGGACATCCGCGGAGCCGCAGAGGTCTATGGGGAACTTTCCAAGTATCCAAAAAGCCCTGAAAGCTGGCGCCAAAATTGACTGGCACAACCCAGAGTGGGACGCTGGGCAAATCGCAGGGATCGCAGGGCAGGCGGTTCCCCCCACAGGTCCAAGCCTCTTGACATGGCCTTCAGGCTTTTGTCAAATCCACAACTTTCGGGACGAAAAAAATCGCCCAAATTTTGGAGTATACTCAGGATATCTCAGGATACTTTGGCCAAAGAATTGTTGCAAGTGAAGGCTGGCTAGCAAAGACATAAAACCTCAGCACCAGCACCACCTCTGGCCAGCATGTGTTGGTCATCTTGCCATCATCCTCCGGTATTTCTGGTTGCGCTATGTTGCACTCACATTGTGTCCATCAACAAATATGCAGCAAGCACGCATTGCACATGCGACCATCAGATAAGTTTTGGACCGTTCCATCCCAGTAGATGGATCCTGGCAAGACTGTTCCGGCATCGACCGGGGCAGGGACCTCTTTTTTTCACCAGAAACAGAAGAAGCGGTACCTGAAATTCGTTCCTTTAGAGTCGAGTCTTCCCTCTTCTCGAATACTCAACATCCATAGAAAAAAGATCTAGTAACGGAATGTGACGGACCTTCAGTATCACACTAATCCACAAAAATAGTACCCTCTGGTTATTTAACATAGCCATGGAAAATCAACATCTAAAAATGTTGATTTTCCATGGCTATGTTAAATAACCAGAGGGTAAATGATGCATGATAAGGAATCATTGATCGTCATTGGATATTGGGATTCAATGAATGATAATAGTTAATGTCAACCCGGATTAATAAACCCCTAGCCCGGCTGTTTAATTGGGAAGGTACCAAAAAAAGGTATCAAATCATGACTCTTGGGGGAATACCCCCCTAATTGTCATAACCATGGTTTTTATTCATCCGGGGTTGACCTTATCAGGTTGGTGGTTTGGAACATGTTTTTATTTTTCCATGATATATTGGGGATAATCCTTCCCAACTGACGAACTCATATGTTTCAAGATGGTTAAAACCACCAGAAAACTATGGAAAATCACCAGTTTCAATAGGTAAATCCACTATTTCTAAGGCCATTTTCAATACCATGTGAGCCCCCTAGATAGCGTTCAGTTGGCTCACATAACTCCAATTTCACTATGGTTTATGGTACGCAAATAACGAACTAGTTACTGGGGCGAATCTAAACCAACGTTCACATCACTGGGGGGGGGCCACATTGTAGCTATGGCTCCATGGCTTGGACCAAGGATGGTGCCACGCTGCTGATTCGCGCCGCGCGGACGTCCTCCATGGAGCTGGCGGTGCTGTGCTTGGCCCTGTACGGTCCCAAGGGGTCTGCCTCGATGCCATGAACGAAGTAGCCATGGCCCAACTAAGACTGGTTGGTGGTGACTGGAACCATGGAATTTTATGACTTTCCATATATTGGGAATTTCATCATCCCAACTGACGAACTCATATTTTTCAGAGGGTTGAAACCACCAACCAGAAGAGTTATTTTTATGGGATGAGCTAACTCCTAGAACTGAGGTGATATATCATGAAATAATCCCATTTATAACTGTTCAAAATACCCCGGTTGATTGGTTGATGTGGGTTGTTAGCTCTATCATGGAGTTATTATACTACGGCAGATAGATGTTGATGGATTAATATAGGGAGTTATTATACTGATGTGACTGATGTGTACTAATTTATTGGGGCTTATGACAATATATGAGAACTTATAGTAGGGAAAGCTATCAATCAACTAGTTTTCATGAGTTGGGAGAGGGTGAAATTTCCAATGGCTCACCTTTTTTGGGACATCCAGTGGTGAATGGAGGAAATAGTTATAGTTCAAGGGGTTTATAAGCATAGTTGACGGGGAAAACATGCAAGTAAATGACTATTTGACCAACACTTAGTAGTCATAGTTGTTAAACCCATGTCATAACTATAACTTACAACATATTATAATTTGACTATGTATTGGAATGCAGTGGGATTTAATGGGATGCTTTTTTTCGCTAAGTTGGTTTAGTTCACTTGGCTGTTGGGGTCAGGTAATTACAATCCGGTGTCATCAAACGTGGCTGGGAAAGATCTCCCAAACAAAGGTCGTTGCTAAGTGGAGCTTTGAGTGGGAAAATCATTGTAGTAACTGGCTTTTTTGGGTGATCTGGGTGAATTACAATGACCCCAAGTCGTGACATCATCGGGGCACCACTCCCAAATGGCTGCATGATAACATCTAGTTAGTTTCCGGTGAGTGAATTATTGCAATTCAGGTTAGATGTTTGTTTTGGTGTTTCATAGATTAGAGATGTGTGCACCGTTCTTATTTGCTTGTAAACATAAATTTGTGGATATGGGAGGTCGGTTGGATCGTTTTGGTGGTTAGTGGTTTGCCCCTCCAGCGTAAAATGTACAGTGCCTGGACGATGAAGGAGGCCTGAGGTGTTCTGTTAGTAGTGGAAGGGTATTATGCTTATGTCGATAAAGAAACATGGCAATAGAGAATCGCCATTTTGAACAGGCAAATTATGAAAATTAGTTCGATGTTAGGATTTTCCAGTTCCCTTTTTTTTACCAGATGGTATTAAAAAGGTAACAGGCCACAGGGTTCAATGCATTGAAGACTGCTCTGGGGCCGAGGGGTATGGATTGGTTTACTGGAACATCTAGGGGAAACCGGGGAACCCAAGGGATTTTTCCCATGAATTATGGGAGTGCGCGGTCTCAATTTTCCCGACTAAACCAATCCATGTAGTGTTATATTCTTTGCTACAAAGTCATAAGATGATAACCCAATGGATGTTTGCCAACTTCCAAGGAACTTAAACCACCCCAAATCATGCACTCACCTTCCCCACTCATGGTTCATGTTGGTTCGTAAAATGGAAGCACTGTCCCATTTAAAGCCACAATTTCGACCATACTGTCGATAGTTCCTAAACCATCCTGAACCTTTATATTAGATAGACCTTACAAGACTTACCCTCTGGCTATTTAACATAGCCATGGAAAATGGCCCATAGAAATAGATGGTTTACCTATTAATAGCATGGTGATTTTCCATGGCAAACTGTTAGTCATAACCAGATGGTAGGTACCTGGTTTCTCTCCTTCCAGGGCGTTTGCTGACCGGCAGGTCAGCCAACATGCAGGAGAAAGACAACATGGGTCGCGGTGTCCAGCACTGGGCTTCCCTCTGCGGTGCCGTGAAGCTCATGGGCGACTAGTTTGCACAGGGAGAAAGATAACCCGTGAATGTTTCCAATGAGTGCCTTAGATCCTGAGATTAAAACCTGCTTGGTGGTTTGGTTTCCATGTTTTATTTCTCCATTGGGAATTTCATCATCCCAACTGACTTGAACTAACTCCATCATTTTTCAGAGGGGTAGGTCAACCACCAACCAGAAACTACCATCTGGTTATTTAACATAGCCATGGAAAATCACCATTTTTAATAGGTAAACCATCTATAAATGGGCCATTTCCCATGGCTATGTTAAATAACCAGAAACTATCAGGTTTCAAAACATCAGAGCCGCGGAAGCTTCTGGGGTTTCTATGGATGGATTGCATGCGGCTGGTGAAAAACGGTCAAGACCACTGCTGAAGCAATCATTTTCCCCTATCAAAATTGCGATAGATTCGGTATATATGATAAATTGGGTATATATCCACAAGTTTCATGGCCAGCTCCCTTCGTCTTCCCCTGGTGGCACCCAGAATATTTGCTGACTGCCTACCCCGAGCTGGATCTAGCGCTGCCGGACAGTGCCGGGGATAGTCCCCTGCATCTTGCGGCCTACAACGGGCACCTGGGGACTGCATCTTGGAAGCTACAGTGGATCCAACTGGTGGAGGGGCCATGAATGATTACCGGAGGGTAAGGGGCAGCGCACTAAGGAGCTATGGGTATCCATATTCCTCCCTTGAGCGGGGTGGAGGTGTGGTTTATTTCTAGTTGTCCAAGCTGCAATGGTGATGTGTGCCATAGGTTTACCATATCTTTGCTTGAAAAACAACGCACAGAGCATGGCAGCATGGACCTTGGGCACTCCAGGGCGAGGATATACAGGGGGAGGAGTTTGTACTGTAGAAGTCTCAAACCATAGATCTGGTTGGTGTTTTGGAACATTTGGATTATGTTTTTCCATATATTATGTGAATATATGTGAATTTCATCATCCCAACTGACTTTAACTCCATCATTTTTCAGAGGGGTAGGGCTCAACCACCAACCATAGATGGACTGCTCAACTTAAGTCCTGAACCCTCGAGGCCCCAACCATCCATCCATCCACAGATCCAACTCTCGGGTCGTGTGTTTTAGCTGATTCGACAGGAAAACGCCTGACAAAACATGCCAAAACATACAAGTTTTGAATAGTTTTGAATCATTAGTGTCTTAAATAACTAAAACCACAAGTAACACATTTTGATTATATTATATACTCCCATCGTTTTTCCTTATCGTTTAAGACTTTCCCAGCGTCGTTCTCAAGGTGCGTTTGCTGCTGCGCCAGGGCGTCAAGGAGACGCCCAACGCGCTGGGCTTCAGCCCCACACAGCTGGCCGAGTCGCGCCGTGCCTTGGGGCTCGCCACAGCGGTTGTGATCATATAACAATAGTGAGAATATAACTGTTATAGTTACAGTAATTACTATTGTGATATCTAAGTGAATGTGTAACTATTTTAGTGATATAACATTATATAACGATTATAATGATTTAACTCCATTGATATATAGCAGCTATGGTGATAAATAATAGTGGTGACAGTAGCCTATAATAACAGTTACAGTAATATATATATATATAACCATACAGTGATAGTAGTTATTGATATATAACTGTTATAGTGAGAATAGTTTTTTTTAGTGATATATACCTATATATATATATATCTATATCTATTATAATGATAATAATGGCTAGAGTCACCGTTAAAATTATAGTCTCCATTATAAAACACCGACTATAACAGTGACTATAACTATTTAACTGTATATCCCATAGCTATACAAGGTTATAGTCACTGTGATAGTATTCATGGGGTTTATGACTACAGGGATTATATGATTTATATGATTCTGAGTTCACTGGAATGATGAGAACTGTAGGGGTAACTATCCCAAAATAGCCTTCTTTCAGGTTAGGATCATCCACTTAGGGGACTTACTGTACTAACCAGGGTTATGGGATGCATATTGCTTGTTATGGGATGTTATGGTTATGGAGTATACTGATTTGTAGTTTGAAAGCATTTGTAAGCAACTGGCTAATAGTTGCTAGTAGATAGTCATAGCTATAAGCCATGTACTGTCTTATGGAGCTATCCAGTGGTTAGGAGGGAGCGGTTCGGAACGAGGGGTATACGTATTTCCCAAAAAGAATGGGGAGCCAAGGAGCTACATAGAGTTTCCCAACAACATAACCTGTACCAAAGATATCTAAAGAGTACTACCATAGCGATCTTGGCAGTCATGGTTCGAAACTGTTTATACATGCAAACCCAGTACGCAGGTAGGTCAAATGAACTGTACAACCCCATCGTTAGAAACATATAAATGGTAAGAGCTGACTTATGTAACTCATCACGGTTAGATCCAGCAATCCACGACTTTTGTTGAACATGGATGGGATGGAAGAAGTAGATCCAGACATTTGGACCCCAAATGACAACACATGGAGTGATTTGGTGAGAAAATGCAAATCCAAGCCAACAATGGTGGGTGTTCCAAAGTTCAGGGATTTCCCAGCAAAACATACATGAGGTTTTAATCGAGAAACGGGGATTATTTTGCACAGTTCGCAGGATAAAAAGTGATTCATCAGTAAGTCATTTGCGTAGAAGTGCTCCACAACGACAAACAGCCAGGCGTTGCCAAAATGGGTTAAACAGCAGTGGACACCCAGGGTCCCGGGTTGGCAGGGAAATCCCCATTGGCCCATCGACATCATCGGTGGATTTTGCAGCCACGTTGGACAACCGGAGGGTAATCCCAGGTCCCCAAGCCGTTGGAACGTGGTCGGCTCTGAAATGAAGCTGTGGATGTACGCTTATCTAAATGGGTTTTATATATTAATAAATGAAACATTGGTGAAGCGGTGAAACCTCTAGTTGCATAGTACCTAAGTGCATCTTTGTTTACCGATATGTTGAAGATCTGAACACTCGTGCCGCGGTTGCATCGCATCGAGGTATGTGGCACGTATGTCGTTTCTTGCGCGAATATCAAAGCGGAGAGGGCGTGAAGGACCGAGAACGGCCGCAAGGGGAGGGTAAGAAACATAGGAGTGCAACCTGCCATTTAAACCATGATCAAAACATGTCATAAGGCGTTTGGTCATTTGTGCCGCACTTAATGTCCTTATAATAAACCCCTGTCAATGAATTCATGGCCATCCCCTAACATGGGAAAATAACCCATGTTTTGAACATGTTACACATAGTGATCATACAACTTCGCACACAAAGTGGGATACACGGGCTGGGAGGCTTGAAAAAGTATTTGTGACTCCCCATCTGTAAATGGAGCTTTCCTGAAATAGGGCTATCCAAAAAAAATAATCCACATATTTTAATAGGATTTGCCATTCTAAACCATACATCAATAAGATGCTGCCCTTCTTAACCATCATTATATAACCATCATTCATAATTGTTCCTGATATTAAAACCATTTTAGAAAACCATTATATATATAATTGCGAGGGTACCCCCATTTATGGAACCCCCCAAATGAACAATGTTCGCCAGGACCGGTTGGCACATATCCTCCGATATCTCGACAAGGAGGAGGATGCGGCCGTTTCATGGCGCCACCGGTTTTTTTTCACGTCTTGGAGCGGGAGTTTCATGAGCAGGCCGAAAAACCCCCGTGTTTGTGGTGAAGAAAATAGCTGTATCCATTTCGAAGAAAATAGCTGTATCCATTTCGAAGCTACTTTACCATATAGATATATAGGTAATATATATATATATACAATTATACTATTATATATATATCGATATTAGATCATGTATACATCGATCATCGACCCAACAGGTTTTACTACTTAGTTCAACCAACCTAGCAAACAATGTGTGTGGCACCACCTTGTTTTGATCCAATCAGATGCCATCAAATTACCACCAAATCACCATTCCCTATGGATCCAAGCACTGTCTGAGAAGGTACGGCTAACTCCCCTAGTCATCATACCCCAGTAACACTTCCTAAGAAGGTACGGCTGGATCCATAGGGATTTATGTTTCATTAAATCCCATTCATAATCCGTTCATAATCCATCAAGAATCCATGAATCATCCATTAATCATCCGTTAAATCCCCTTAATATCCCACTATTTATATCTATTTATTAGACAATCGACAATCACCATGCGAAAAACAACGGCTTCCCTGTCACCGTGGCCGCCCGTGGCCTCGTGGCCGCCATAGCCCAGGCTGAGACACCTCTGCGAGAGCTGGCGCTACGTCCCTGCGAGCTGCGGAGAGCTGATTTGTTGCTGGGATGAAATACGCCACGGAGAACCAACAAGAATTGTGAATGGGATTATTTCATGATATATAACCTCAGTTATAGGGGTTATTTCATCCCATTTATAGCCATGGTTTTATGAAAATAATATGTTTATATGTTTCCAGTGATTTGTTTCTAGAGAATAAATGGGATATCGCCATGGTTTTATGAAAATGGCGCCATTGTATCCATCTGTGATAAAATCCATTATGAAACAACTAATCTATGGATACTAATTGTATCTAATGGCACCATTTCCAGATTTATGTCAGCAAATGGATTTAATGGAGAACTAATGTGATATAATGGTGATCATAGCTAAGCTATGAAGATTGAAACGATTGATCGAAGGAAGTTTGGAAGTCAAACTTCCGACAATATGGAGAGAGCAGTCAGCAGGGAGAAGAGTCAGAAGAAAGAAGATGCAGGCGCGCAAAAGGGTAGGAAAGTCGCGAAACACTGTGTTTTTTCGTGGTCTTGTGGCTCCAGAGGGTTCAAAAGTAGGCTCGCTAAAGCGGCGGGTGCGGAGACATCTGGGGAGATGAGAGATGAAGAGTTGCACTCCGTTGTGGCGCGAAGCACATTTGGAAGTGAAATGTGTTAAAAACTGAGGGGTTCGGACCACTTTTGGAAGTTGAGATGTCGAAAAAGTGCACGCCGTTGTGGCGCGAAGCACATTTGGAAGTCAAAATGTACAAAACACACCAGGTTCGGACCACTTTTGGAAGTTGAGATGTCG
>Ga0126342_10012827_pt1 | contig 14908 bp, 13 predicted proteins | sample Cyp1metagenome_FD_92528 | JGI IMG/M metagenome (GOLD analysis project Ga0126342, IMG submission 92528) | Coral microbial communities from Lord Howe Island, Old Settlement Bay, Australia - Cyphastrea 1 metagenome | ecosystem: Host-associated > Invertebrates > Cnidaria > Coral ...
CATCTCTCATCTGGCCAGCTGGCTCCGCACCCGCCGCTTTAGCGAGCCTACTTTTCGACCCTCCGGAGCCACAAATCATTGGAAAAACACCAGTGTTTCGCGACTTTCCTACCTTTTCGCGCACCTGGATTTTTTTTCTTCTGAGGCTTTCTCTTTTTGATCTTCTTCTCTTCTCTTCTCTTCTCTGACTCTTCCCATCTCTGCTTTTCATCTGTCCATATTGTTGGAAGTTTGACTTCAAAAAACTTCCTTCGACAATACTACACACCAAAAATTGCCAAAGTATATGATTGAACAGTAGATGTAGCTGTATATGATTGTACAACTTCCAACCTGCAGAGCCATCTGAATGAGGCATTTCATACAGTAAGCAAACTCTTTGGTAGCCTTATGTTGCCTTTGAACAGGCATTTTGTTTTCACGGGGATTTTGCTTGCCACACATGCTTTCCACATGTGCTTTTCAGCGGTTTGGTCATGTTTGGTCAGCGAGTTTTCCTGATAACATGTGTGGGGTAATGCTACTGCTTTCCCGTGTCTTCCTGACATCACATACATTGACTGGATCACAATCTGGTACATAGCTCCAGTGGATTGTAGTTCAGGTCACATTTGCCATGGCATAGCAAATCATAGCACCCACAAATACCAGTACCCCCAAGAGAAACAAATTGTGATCTAAGGATATCTAAGACGCAAGCTCGACGACCTGGCCACCACTGCGGACCAAGGCTTCCTAGGCAGGGTGGGACATATCTGGACGTAATTGGAACATGAACAAAAATGCACCATGATCAACCACTATCACTAACTCCGAACTTCCAATTTAGCTTTTGGTACCTCACGACATGAGATAAAGAATATAAAGATGGATCAAGTATTAAATGTGACGAAACTTGAGTGTCACAACATCAAAAATTCATGAAATTTCAGGATCTTCACCATCCATGGCCATCTCCCCAGTCTTAGTGTGGCACAGCACGGCGGCGCGACTTTTTTTCCACTCATGCAGAGATTTGCTAAGGGTCTAAGCAAACTGATCCGCAAGGCACAGGTGGAATCGGGTGAAGCCCTTGGTCAGTTTCAATGGCTTTCAATGTCAGGGAGGTTCCAGCCAAAATACCCGAATGGCTGAACAATGCTCAGGTTCATTGTCATGCTTAGTGGTGGTTAGTAGTCGGATGTGTTCGGTATGCATTGCTTACTTTACTAATGTAAAACAAAACATAATCTCCGAGAACTATCCGTCCCGATTCCAAAGCCTCCTTTTTCAGAAAAGAAACATCTGCTGGCCAAGTTGATGAATTGAACAGCGGAAAATATGGCTAAAACAAACAAGCAAATACAACAGCTATACGGCTATACGGTCTATACGGTCTATACGGCTACTATACATATATTCCTACAAGTCCTACAAAGCCCATGGCAAGACCCGCGGCAAACAAACATCCTCCAACTGCTCAAAGCATCTCAAAACCAATGACTCGGACAATCTCGGAGAGCCTATAGGTTCTATAGGTGCCAACCCAAATGGGAACCCCATGGAATCCGCAATCCCAACACGATCGTGCTCGATGCTTGATCACCTGACAATGCGGCCTAATATGATATAATATAATTGCAATTCTTCTCAGGGAGAACCACATATTTCAAATGATGACATGTGGGAAGGCAGCTAGGATCGTCACGCCAATCTCTTTAAAAACATGTGTGCTGCACGACACCATGCAGCGATGGTATATGTAAGCCCTCCATGTGGAATTTCAAACAAATGCGCACCACTCAACTGCGTAGCACAGAGAGCGGAGGACAAAAAGGTGGAACCCGGACCCAAAGGACAAAGGACCAGGCAGGGAACCCCACAGGGAACCCCGAGTGGCAAACCTTCCGTAAGGCATGCCATTCATTCTGGCCAGATCATCAAGAAAGTGTGTTGCGGCCCTGTGACATTCCTCGACCTGACTCGGAATCATTTTGGGGACAAAATGGATGATCGATCCCGGCCTCAAGAGCTGCTTCGTCATCCATTTCTTCAAGGATGGAGCCCAACTGACTCTGACTAAGACTACGCACTGTGGTTTCGCCCTCAGAAATCTGAGACCTTCTACTTGGCGGTTCAGACGTGGCTTTGGCAACCTTGGCAGCCTCTTTCTTCCTCTTCATCATGTCGTTCCTGGGCACCGAGTAACGATGAGTAACGCACACCAACTTGCTGACTTGCTTCATCAATGGGGGATCGCAAGCCCTTGGGTTGCAGAATACGGAAAGACCAACGCCGACCAAATTGGTGCTTTGTGACCCATCTACATAATTGTGCAGAAAAAACCATTAACAATATTAAACAAATACCATCAAATACCCCTTGAATATGATAATATATGATAATCATGATCTAAGAATCTCACCAAGAAATCATATAACATATATGTACCTTCAGAACACTGCCCAGTCTCCTGTCCCATTTGATCTTGTACTTCTTTTTTGGTAGTCTCGGTTCAGGCTGCACACCAGTCAATGCGTCGACCTCCTGAATGTCACTTCGAGAACTCGCGCCCGAGCCCATGGCTATGGCGGTGCTGGGCTGATGTCTCTCCGAGCTAAACAGCCACGGTGCCAGCGCCCAGCAGTGCCAAAACAGCAGATCTGTCCGTGAGAAAAAAAACACGGGTAGGTTCATTTTGGTTTAGCATACGTAGACTAACAATATTCAGGGGTACTTGGAGGCTCTACATATCGAAGTATATATACATATATATTATGTTTGAAAAATGTTGAAACGACGATTTATCATCACTGAATTGGTTGTTCAACGGGGGTGACCCTCTATCAACACTGGTGCAGGAAAAAGGTTGAGGAGAGCAAAAAAAAAAAGATGGTACAACAACAATGCTTTCCAACGACTGGGTCGGGCAAACCCGTATCTGTATATTAAATTTTGTTGGGGGAGTACAACTGAGATACCTGGGTTCCACGTACCATCCAGGCACAACCGTCACTGGCAAAAGTCTTTCAAGGCCCAGGCTGCTTCTTCCTGCTTCGCTTGCCTTTCAAGATCATCCCGCAGCTTCTGCTCGTACCTCTGGGCCAATGGCTTTCATGCTGAGATGGCAAAGGTACTCAAGACATCTCAAGACCACTTTCCTTTCTGCCGATGTGGATGAAAATGACCACAATGTCACGATTTGCATGTGCTCTGCGCAAATCATTTTCCATAAGCGAGCAAATTGAATCCCATCAGCCTATCAGGAAATTGAAACTTTGTCCCCGACAACACTTTGATATACTAATTAATGAAATCTAATGAATAAAATTATTGTATGTCAAGCGTGGCTGATCAACTCTGCAACAATACTTAGCCAGGGAGCTCCATTTTCCTGCGCTCTTCCTGTTCTTGTCTCTGCTTTGCTTGGAAGTCGCTACCTGGATATCGGAGTGACTGCAGCCTTCTGATCACAATCAGTGTCAGCACTCGAACAAAAAATGCACCCTAGTGCACCTTAATGGTAGCTTTGGTCAACAGCGCACACCTGTCAAATCCTGTCAGTAACTTAGCCAACAAGACCCACGTTCAAAGCAACAACATGCACTCCGTCCATAAGCCCCTTGCTCGACTCCTTGACAGAGAAGAACATGGGGCCAAGCCTCACCGTTGCTGAGCGTGAATAGACCACAACCGTTCAAAGCTTTCATGGGTTGCCATTTTCCAGTGTTCCAAATCTGTCTTCACTTGAAGAGCTACTAGTGCCTTCAATACAGCCAGCCCCTTCAGTATCTTCAGGCACCCTGCTGCGCAATTGAGCATCCTGTGGCACTTAAGCCATAAACCCCGGCCGGAGTAACCGACTCACCACCAGCAGCGGGAAATTTAAGCCACCAACTCAGCCAACCAGTATGGATCTACTGCGGTGACTGTCTGCATGTATTCCTTGACGGTGTACATGACCTGGTGGGCAGGGAACTAGTTCTTCCAAACAGGGTCAAGGGAGAACTCGTTGATCTGGCATGATCCGCCCCACCTCATGGTAAACTACGTAGTCAGGCGTGTAGCCGAGGCCATACCTCAGCTGATCCAATGCCATGACCTACTCAGCAGCTAAAGTTCAACCTCCACGGATATTTCTTGGCCTTATCGGCCTTCCATTCCTGATGTCAAAAAGTGACCATAAGTCAACAAGGCGCTTTCTGCTGCAAATGCAGATATCAGTGAAGGGAATGCTCGAAATGGTTGCAAGGCGTGACCCCAAGCCCGGCTTAGTTTGTGACAGCGAGCTAGTTGGATGCAAATTTGCAGGGATCCGCGACCTAAGTTTGCAGGGATGTAAATGCTTTGAACCATCTTGCACTGGACGATGCTATCACCCGTCAAACGGTCTAGTCTAGTCTTGTCTTACCTTGAATTTCTCTTTGCATAACGAGACATAGCACCGAAATTAGCATCAATCATTTGAAACATGCTTCTCCATGCCAGGGCTGTGGCCGGAGATTCACATACTCACCAATGCCACGAAGCCTCAAAAAAAACAAACACAAACCAAATCATTTCACTGCAGAGACGAGTTCGAAGAATGACAAAAACTAGGCAGTATGCGAGCAGCAAGGGTCTGCACAGTCGATTGTTGCTTTGTGACTGGGACCCTTCCAATTTTGATGCTTCCAGCATCTTCCAGCACCTTCAAATCATCCGGCTTCATCTGGACCCGAGGCCCACACTTGCTGGCATTGTGAAAGTACCCTGCGCAAATGGCTTTGCGGACCTGATCCCAGTCAGTGCCTTGGTCATGGAACTTGCCCAAGAGCAAAAAGTAAGCGGCTCTTTTTTACAGAATCTTGAAAACATCATGTTCATCCATCTTGTGCCACACATGTTCAAAACTCAATATCCTAGCGGTCCTAGCGAAAACTAGTCGATCCAAAAGAATCTTCGGTCAAGCAGAAAAACACGTGCTGAAGACTCAACTAAGGCGCTCACCAATGGAGTTGATTTGCAGGTGCTGTTGCTGCCTCGGGCTCATACAAAATCAGTCTCTGGCATACCTTCCTATTCGCAGTTCTGCCCCTGGGTAGGGAACGCCTAGAGAGCATGTACAAGCAGCCGGAGAGCGCGCAAGAAACAGCAAACTGAGTCATTGAGGATGTCACACCAGCAGCAAATCACTAATTATCACTGTCGTATCACCGCGAATCTTTGAAAACATTGCGTACCTTGGGATCATTTGTTTTGCCACCCCTTTTTGATTGACATGTTTGGAGCCCAAAGAGCTGCCAGCCCCTAGTCCAAGCAGCATAATCTCCTCCAGCTGCCCGCGCCTCGGAGATGCTCCCGATTGTTGTTCTCTGCCAGACTCTGCTTTGGGATCTTTGGGCATGGCATTACTGAGAGCAAAACACTTCACGAACCTTTTTCAGTGACTTCTGGTGAACAAAGTGATCTCCACACCACTTGGCACCTCAAGTCCGAAGCACTGCTCAGTGGAGGGTGGTTTGTTGCAATCTTTTTGGGTTTTGGACCTGGGATGGGAGAATAGGACAACTGTTTTGAACATGACATGGCCAGGGTGTTGCCCCAACTCTTTTGAGGAAACAATGCTCACACGTTTTGCAGTAAAGTCTGCTAAGCTTTTCTTTGTCATTGTGGAACTACGCACATATAATATAGATTGATATAGTGTCCGTAGTGACTAGTCCTTCGTGCCAACTTGTGCTATAATTTAGGAAACACACTATGATACAGGCCTCTTCAACCCAAGTTCCAAAGAAAAGGTCAGCGCGGATATGTTGCTGTGAGTCGTTGCGCAATTGTAAGATTAAAAAACATCAAAGATGCACTTGATTCACTGGCCGGATTTCAAGCGGGCTGAGCGGCTGAAGCACTAGTAACACATTGGTGAGTCACTCGGAGGCTAAGCAAAATACTGTAGCCATTGTGGCCCCACTGCTGGTAAACGTTCAAAAAGGTCAAGTGATCACCTACAAGCAAGTTCGTAGTGGAAGCCATACAACATGGGCGGACGCAATTAAGTCTCACAAAAGATGAAGCACTCCGATGTTCTGAAAGAAAGTGGTTCTCGACAATAGATCCAAAGCCCCAGGACCCTTGCCTGCAGAAACCAATTCATGGTTCAAACATTAATCAACACGTTGCGTGCTTTGCTAAACCTCTCAAAGCAGCATCCTACACATTTGGAGCCGCGCTTTCCGGGACAAAGAACTTCTCTCTTGCAGCGTCGCTTTCATCTGCACGGTCCTGACTGTTTGCAAGCACGATGGTGATGACACACTCATGCGGAGACAATACCCGAATACCCACAGGCAAGGACTTTTGAGACCTTTGACAACCTGATTTGACATGTAAAATCTGCCGCAAATAGGTTTCCTTCACCCCTCCCGGCCAAAAGAAGCTGTGCTGTTGGAACTCTCCTTTGGTCGGAAAAAGATCGATGGCACCGAGAGCATGGACACAATGCTCATAATCTGGGACGAAAGCTGGATTTGATCAAAGTGAAAAGCGAAGCAACTAACCAGGGCACGCAGTTCCAAGGCATATGTTTCGGTTTTGGCACAGGCAGGAACCGGAATCACATAGTATGGAACTAGTTCATGGAATGATTGTAGAATGCAGGGCCCAGGCATCTGGCCTCCGAGCTACAGCCAATCTCTTCACCAACAATGAGCATTTTGGACAGTGGTGGGTCCTTAGTGATGCTGAATCTCCATGGCCCTAGTATTTACAAACAGCAATCCTGCTAGACTTGCAAGCGTTGGTTGGGTCCATTCCTTGACTTACACGTGTCTGTTGATTGAGCTCTGTGCCAATGGGAATTGCGCCATCTTGTTTCCCAGTTTCGTGATGTCCTGAGACGTTGCGGCCATGGCCATGGAACATCCCCAAGAGACAAAGTCTGAGAACCCGGCACCGAGATTGTCCAACGCACCCAGCATCCAGAGCTGGAACAAAGAGTTCAAGATTGTGTCCTGTCATGGGCCCACATACATTACAGTACCACTCTTTTCACTTGCCTCCACTGTGAAAGGATCCGGGTTACAGTAATAGCTGCCAAACAGTGTCGACTGAGTGGGTCGGAGACTGCACCTGTGGCGGTGGATCCATGAAGCCAAAGGAGAGCAAATCTTTGATCTCAGCAGAGCCAAAACATGAAGAACCGCATCATTTGATGCCTGGACCTCCAGAAGACAATTGTCATTGGAGGGTATCACAAGTTGAAAAAATGGACGGGTTTTGATTTGTTTCTTATTGTTTGAGATAGTATCATCATGAACATAGGACTTGCTTGTGAGATTCGCAATGCTCTGCGAGCCGCCGGCGATCACAAATACAGCCAAGCTACGCCCATCGATTTCAAGAGCAGCACCACGTTGGCAAGATTGGTACCTCAGGCGAAGGAGGGTGGAGGAGCACCGCATTAGCATGACTGATAAAACTTGTCTTTTGCATCTTCAGTATCCTTCCTTATCACTGCCCATGATCATCAATGCAAACATGCATTTTCTGACATAAATGCAGCAAAAAGAACTTGCCAAATCCCCCTTTCTGCAATCATCTTTTCATGTTCTCTTCATCCGATGATGTGGCACAATCATCGGATTGACTGGCAATTCGACAATGTGTTGAGCCCTTGACGTTGAATCTCCGGAATAGTCATGGTAAGCATTTCGGAGACATAGGCACTCTCTGTGTAGAGCCGCCAGCATCTCAGTGTGTGAATCGTGTTTCAAAACATGCACATCATGCACTTTATGCAGCTTGCCTTACCAGGTGCAATGAAATCATGGTACCAAAGTTTGTGCACCATGGGACCATGTGCATACAAAACGACATCCTCACACTGATTGCTGATGATTTTTGAGGACAAATGCCATCCATTGCCACCCTATGGAGACACGCTAGCCATGAATGCGTGGAAATATGTTGAAATATTTTACAATCGTGTCGGTTGGCTGGCTGGACATCATGACATTTGTCCAATATGGCCCCACATGGCCCCATAGTATGCCCAATCATGACCATGCACTCATATCATATCATTGTTGGAAATTAGTCCAGGTGCCCTGCTTACATTTGTCCCTTTACAAATGATTCCATGAATCAACATGAAAATTTAACTTAATAGATGTAGGCACCTCTCTGGAAATTAATCCGGGTACGCCGGGGTAGCTCTCCTATACCCTATACCCAGGAAATGAATCCGCCCCAAAAAAAATCCCAACAAATTAATCCACGAGGTCACATGGATGTCACATGGGTACCTGGACGAATTTCCCATTGCTCGAAGCTCTGAGGACCATACGCTCCAGGCCCTGTGCGCCCAGCACGGCCACGGCGCTGGTTTGCCTCAAGTTTTGGACGGTAAACCTGGGAATCAGCCAGTCCCCGGAACACCATGGAACCAAAGCAGGATCTGGGGCAAAAACATTGGCTTGCGAAATAGGTGTCACTTGCAAGCTGTCCATTCCTCAATTCATCGGCTGTCATGTCATGACGTCAGCAAATTTTTGAACTTAACTTAGAGTTTCCTAGATCAGTCGCATGGAAATACAATACACAGCAAAGAGGCATGAAATTCCGCAAACCAAGAATTCACCGGGCTGTTGCCCTGTCGAACAGAAAAAACATGTGAGCGATCGGCAAAACCTCAATTGAAAAATGCGAACTTTGGTCACATCATTGTTTTTGCGAGTTACCTAAGTTACCTATATCGTTTTACAGTAAATCCTGGTTGCATCACCCGGCTCCCCTTGCAAAATGGATGCACGAAAACTTTTTACACCTCCACTCCAGCGTCTGCAGCATCTTTGTCTGCCTTGCGTTTTCTTTTGCAACGCTCCATTATGGTATGGTATGGTTCTTGCCAACGCAACTGCGAATCGCAGTTGCACCGTACTTTCTCAAACTCAGAAACAAGTTTTGAATTCAGTTTGTTGGAAGAAGTCCAGATGAGCTCTCACAGCGACACGCTCCAGGCCTTTCGCTGTCCAGCGTCTGCGTAGCTAAGTCAAACCATCGACATGGTCCAATGCCTTAGCTTCCTTCATCTAGCATAAAAAACATAAATTATCATCAAACCGCAGCTCTCTGACTGGTGGCAGCTGTCCACCAAATCGGCCCACGTGTGGAACCCGGCCAAGTCAATGAGATCATCAGAAAATACAGAATGCTCACGGGCCCCGTGGACAGCTGCCACCAGTCCCAGACCTACAGGTGCAGTTTTACGATCTGTGTGCCCGAGATGAACTGAGATGGACAAAAGCAATGGAGCGCTGCAAGAGAATTTGCATAGCAGCGAAAAGATCGCAATAAGCAAGTGACAATGTTAAAGTGCAAAGAACCACCTCAAGAATCTTTTCACATCTGGGCCATCCATCAGCGAAGGACATTTTGTCAAAAAATGGTTTATCGTTTCGTTATCGTTTTCGTTATCGTTCAAAGCGGGACACATTTTTGGGAAAATGGCATGAACCAAAGAAAGTTGGAAAGGAGACTTGTTGTCATCGTCGCTGCTTGCATGAAAGCACGAAAATACAAACGCTCATCCGGAGGGCTTGAGCGATGGCGAGACCAAAAGAGCATCCAAATCCAGCTAGTTACCACGTAGCAAAACGTGATTGGATACAAAACCGTTGCAATAATCAGAAATTAAGAAATTGGCCAGGATCAAGAGTGTAAAGCATACTTTTGCACATCTTCCGATGTGTGAGCTGGGCATGACGTATGCCCCACAACTGGGAGCCTAGATTCATAGATGAATCTAGATGATCTAGATGCTTCTAGAACAGGTATCCACCATCATGTCCAGATCATGTCATGAACACCACCCCTTCACATCCCAGCATGCTTTCACACATGAACTGATTCCATATTCCCATATTCCATATATATATAGTTTTACATATCAAGATGCATGTTTTTACATGAAAATCATGAAAAATCACTCGTATACATACCTCCTACACGGAGAGTTTAGCCTCTTTCTATCTTCTTTCTCAATGTGGACTTGTGCGTATACTTGATAAACAGCAAGGTTTCTGTCATTTAAACAGCAACTCTGACAAACACCAGTATATCGAGCATATCGGACATCAGCACATTGTCAGCTGAAGTGTCAGCACACAAAGTATTGAAGGACGAAATCATAGGATTCTGCTCAAAGCCAGCCAATCATCTGAGAGCAATACCCATCTTGGGGTTGTAGATTTTCAGCTTGCAGTAGCCTGAACGCCGGGTGCACACAGAAAAGCAGCCACAATAAGAGCAACAGAGAAACAACACCAGCATGCCTGTCGTCAGAATAACAACAGCAAATACAATGTTATGTACTTTGCGCATCTCTTTGCCATGATGATCGAAACAGAGAGTCATGTATACTAGTGGCACTGCAGAAGATGCAGGACTCCAAATTGCGATCCCGGACTCAATACATCTAGACTCTATAGTCAAAGTTTCTTGGGGAAAGCTCGCCAAGTGTTCAATACTTCAGCATTCCATATCCATATGTCGTATATGTCGTATATGTGGTGCCTGTATCTATGACGTACTTGATGCCATCCACGGTCAGCGAGGTCTCTGCAATGTTGGTGGCCTTGCTGTGCACTTCATTGGTGGCCGCCCCCCCAGCGAATCAATATGCCGGCTTTATCTTGCCTTCATACTTTATGGCTACCGTATCTATCTATCTATCTATTTATCTATCTATCTATTTATCTATCTATCTATTTATCTATCTATCTATCTATCTATCCTATCCTATCCTATCCTATCCTATCCTATCTATCTATCTATCCTATCTATCTATCTATCTGTCTGTCTGTCTGTCTATCTATCTATCTATCTATCTATCTATCTATCTATCTATCTATCATCTATCTGTCTGTCTGTCTGTCTGTCTATCTATCTTATCTTGTCCTATACTATATTATATTATCTTAACTATATACCTTATCTTATCTTATCCTATCTCTTATCCTATATTGTCTTATCTAGTCAATCTTATCTAATCTAGCCTAGTCTAAACTAATCTATCTATCATAATCATTCATCTATCTATCTATCTATCTATCTCTATCTATCTCTATCTATCTCTATAGATCTATCGATCTATCGATCCATCGATATATCGATCTATCGATCCATCGATCTATCTATCTATGTATCTATCCATCTATCTATCGATCTATCGAACTATCGATCTATCTATCTATCTTTCTATCCTAATCTATCTAACTTTCTATCCTATCTATCCTATCTATCCTATCTATCCATCCTATCTATCTATCCTATCTATCTATCCTATCTATCTATCCTATCTATCTATCCTATCTATCTATCTATCTATCTATCTTCCTATCTATCCTATCTATCCTATCTATCCTATCTATCCTATCTATACTATCTATCCTATCTATCCTATCTATCTATCCTATCCTATCTATCCTATCCATCCTTTCCTTCCTATCTATCTATCTATCGATCTATCGATCGATCGATCGCTCTATCTATCTATCCTAATCTATCCTAATCTATCTAACTTTCTATCCTATCTATCTATCCTATCTATCTATCCTATCTATCATATATATCTATCCTATCCTATCTATCCTATCTATCCTATCCTATCCTATCCATCCATCTTTCCTATCTTTCCTATCTTTCCTATCTTTCCTATCTTTCCTATCTTTCCTATATTTCCTATCTTTCCTATCTTTCCTATCTATCCTATCTATCCTATCTATCCTATCTATCCTATCTATCCTATCTATCTATCTATCTACCTACCTACCTATCTATCTATCTATCTATCTATCTATCCTATCTATCTATCTGCCTATCTGCCTATCTATCCATCTATCCATCTATCCATCTATCCATCTATCCATCTATCCATCTATCCATCTATCCATCTATCTATCTATCTATCTGTGATGCTTTGTGATGCATTTTGATGCTGTATTTGCGGTGGGAGTGCATCGAGAAGTTGTCTCTGCATCAGGACAGATTCCTCCTTCTCCCTTTTGACCTACTTATGATAATCATTGAGAATATCTGAGAACCAATACATTTTCAAGGCGAGACACATGTATCTTGAGATCTTATTAAATTCCCAAGTTCTTTCTGCTTGACACCTTCAAACTGCATGCTCAGCTGGGTGGCCACAATGATCTTTCTCTTATCGCTGCTCTCAAAGATCTTGGCCTGAGCTACAGAGACACCGGTCACCAGTCCTAATATGTCTTAACGACGTTTTATCCAGCTGCTTCGTGAAAAACACACGCTGGACCTTGAATCAAAGGATTACCCTGAGAAAAACTGAAACATTCTGAAACTCAAAGAACCTTCTGAACTGTTCTGAAACCCTCAAAGCTTGATGGATTTGAAATCGAAGTTCGGGAGTGAAAGAACTTTAAAGAACCTTAAAGAACACGCCTGCAAGTCTGATGGTAGCTGGGAGTAGATTGGCAAAATGGTCACAGGAGGCACTTCTTCACCCACCTGGAACAGGGAAAGCGAGGAAAGCGTGTTGTCTGTGATCGTGGGGCTGGCCCAAATAGCTTATAAATACCTAATGGATCCTTATCGTATCTTATAATATCTTATAATCCCTCATAATATCTTATAATACCTTATATACGATACCTTATCATACCTTACATGTCTGACTTGCATTGACTTGCAATCAGCATTTGCATGCCACTGCCTGCCAAGTAGACCTCAAACATGTTTGGCGGCGAGATCTGATTGCATGATGTGATTGCTCCAACTGTTGTGGAGATGGATGCCCTGCACAAACGAGACCATCACTTGGCCTGGAAGTACTGCTGGCAAACTCAGCAGCAGCGCTGAACCCCAAAGAGATGAAGAAACAAAAGTGATTTCACAACGCGATCAATCCAGCGCTGTCTGCTGACTATCACTCTACCTCACGATGCTCCGTGATGAGATATTCTGCAGTGGAACGTTGCTTTAAAACACACACACACTCATCACATTTCATCACTATGAGTACTTTGGTCTGTTTCAAACTAATACTAGGACCACTCAAGCTTGCACACGGAGCCTCGTGGGGTTCATTCGGTGTTGGTTCTTCCAACTGCCCAAGATTCCGGGCCAAACTGCAAAAATCGAATTAACATGTTGGAAGAACCAAACCCCTATACAAGCGGATTGTGGAATCAAAACTCCAGAAACTCCTTGCCTGTGTTCTAAATTGGGGAAGTCACAGGCCACTGCATAGTTGCACTGTTCCCCCACCCTGCTGGATGTGGCAGTGCGAATTTGCGCTGCACACCCATCTAGCCCACCAGCGTGGAACCGAAATTCCTTCTGGGAAAAGTGAGCAGGTTTGTATGTTCTAGCATGGACCGCTCGGGCATGCCACAAACAGGCACATTCCCGAACCGTGCAAACATTGCAGCCTCGAAACGTGGACTTGCCTTTTTCACTTTCAAATTGAGAACACTGCAAGCGACAGCGCAGAACAAAGGAAATTAATGAAAAATATAGAATCCTGTCATGCTTGATCTGTGTGCCACATTGTACTTGAATGCCATTGGTATTCGGTGAAATTGCAGGGCCCCGGGAGACCTTTATGGAAAAAGTTCCACTGGCACGGTTTCCATTTCAGGAACCGCTTCGGACATTTCCTCAGGATCCTCCGGCGTTGGCTCAGTTGGCTCAGTCGGCGCAGTTGGCTCAGTGGGATCGGTTTCCTCAGTGGGCTCGGTTGGCTCAGTGGGCTCGGTCGGCTCGTCGGGCTCAGTTGTCGGCTCGGTGGGCTCAGTTGTCGGCTCGGTGGGCTCGGTGGGCTCAGCTGGCTCAATTGGCTCAGTGGGTTCCCTGGGACCCTGCGGACATGGAATGTCTTCGTAGGGGCCAGAACCACCGCAAAATCGACATTGAGCGTTTACCTCACTCAAATTGGCTTGCACCACGCTCGTGCTCTTGAATCAACATGCTGCTTTCTATTTGTGCGAAACAACATGAACGGCATCCATACTGTACGGAGAGAGTGACCAATGATAAGACCTTGAAGCCTTGCAGCACATTTCCTGGACCTTTGCGAACCGACTTCGGTGATTGGCAAAGCTACACTTTGATCCAGCTGGGCAGTCGAAAACGCAATCATTTCAATAGTACATCATTCTACATCCCAACAGGACTATGCTTTTTTGGGATAATTTCTGATTGTTTTTTATTATTCTCATATCGACATCATGAAAGCAGAACATGCAACATTTGTGTAACAATCCTTTTCAACGTCTCACCATCTCGGTGGACCATGCACCTTGTATCCACCTTGTGAACCGTTGTTTCAAAATGTCTCATGACTTCTCTGTAGTATTTCCATGAAGACTGGACGTGGCCTCAGGATACGACGTGAATTCAATGCATGTGCGGGTGATGGCCTGTCAGTCCACTATAGAGTACTACAGCCAGGCACGCCCTTTATTTTCAATTAATTTCAATCATCTATATTCATCTAGCATACTATATTATAATATAATATTATATTATCATATCTTCATGCGTGCATATATGATTCATATTAATCTCGCCAAGTTGCACCATCAGCCCAGCAGCCTTTCATGCCCCATTTGCACTGCTCATCCCAGTAGTGGCGCGTCCTCGGGTGTCTGACTGGAAACCAACAAGTGCCATCTGGATAGGCCGGGCGCGCGTTCTCAGGGCATGGAACGCTTTGGAATGGCACCTCGACATCCGACACAGCTGGTGCATCGACAATGTGAAGCGCGTGGTTTCCCAAGAATTGCCAAAGAAAAATAAATTACTTTACTTCGTGTGATCCCCACCATGACATTTATACATTTTCTTACTGGCAAATCTTCTGGCATTCTATCTGACATATCTTCTGACATTCTATTTGGCATTCTATCTAGCA
>Ga0126342_10012828_pt1 | contig 14907 bp, 17 predicted proteins | sample Cyp1metagenome_FD_92528 | JGI IMG/M metagenome (GOLD analysis project Ga0126342, IMG submission 92528) | Coral microbial communities from Lord Howe Island, Old Settlement Bay, Australia - Cyphastrea 1 metagenome | ecosystem: Host-associated > Invertebrates > Cnidaria > Coral ...
CCATTTAAGATAATCCCATGGCACATATACGCAAACCCCTGTAAAACGAAGGTGACCCTTTATAACGAAGGAAAAATAGATATTCCATTTTGGGGCAATAGAGTTTTGGAGATAGCCCATATACATTAATAAACACATAACAACAATAAGTTAGCTGAATGTGGTGAAAATATATATGGCTGCCTGGGTCAAGAATGGGTTTGACCATGTTTGATCCATTTGTTCCACCCCAACTGCCCCAAGTAATCTTCTATGATCCCAAGAACCAAGTCATTCCCAAACAGATGTCGAACAGTGTTTCCAGGAAGCTATAGATGATATTTACTGCATATTAGTCTAATACATATTTTCCAGATTTCGCACGTTTGCTATCTATTCCCAGTTGTCCTTTTCAAAACCTCAGAAAAATCCCATTACACTGAAATCGTCATGAATATGCCCTGACATTCCATGAAGGGTCTATTAAACCACCATTTTTCATGGTTAAAACATGTTAAAACCACCATGAACCAGCCATGAAACCACCATTGAACTCAAATTACTGGAGGCTTTTATAATATTTTTGGGTTGCATTAAAAAAAACATTTTACCATCTGGTAAATTACATAGACCCTGAAAATAGCCATTGTTGAGTTGAAACTAATCTTCCAATCCCGACAACTGCCAGGGTCGTCATGTTAATTTACTGGAGGGTAATATGTATTTTCTATAGAAAGTATGAAAAAATGGGATATCATTTCCTGTTACTGGGGATCTTTTTTGGTACCGAATGAATGTCTATATTTCTAAAAAATACGTAAAATGATGGTAAAATCCATAGAACATCACCAAATCCAAATCCACATCTGTTTCCACGGTCTCCAGGCACTGTGCAGACCATTTGCCCAAAGGCCATCCATTGTCAGTGTCATACGGTGCCTTGGCTGCCAGGTGGGTGAAGCCACGGCTGGGTATAGCGCCACGGTTCGGTTTACGGCTGGTTGAAATTCATGGCGATAAAATCATGGTTGATGATGATTAATGGTTCATAATGGTTATATAATGATGGTTAATGATGGTTAATGATGGTTAATGATGGTTAAACAAGAAAAGAATAGAATCAATGGTAATTAATGGTGATCAATGGTGATTAATGATGATTAATGGTAGCAAATTATTATATATAAGTGATTTTCATGGAAAAGGATCTACAAATCTAGGTGAATCGACTAGATGGGTAGAAACTCATCCGCTGAATCGTCTTTTGGTATCAATGTGATTATCTACGTTCACCAGCTAAAACAAATAATTTGTGTTTTATCGGCAAACATGGCGATATTTGGCCGGAGTCTAAAGATCCCGGCGAAGCCTTGTTTTTTGTTTTTTTTTTTTTGGGAAAATCACCCCTTGAACAAAGGCTAAACATTATATATCTAGCGTGTTTTTTTTTGCGTATTCTAGCCAGCCAAATGATGATATGTATACTGCTGGACTTGTTCAATTGGTTTGTACTTCCAGTGGTGAATCCATCCGGCGTTGAATGGTTATCCCATGGTTATGCCCCACAACATCACGGTTGGCGACATATGGCGACCATGGCACGGGTTATATACCGTACCATTCCGGCATTCCCGTAGTTTTCTTACTTGTGCTAAACGTAGGGAATTTTCGGGAATGATCCACTGGCTAACTATTAATAATCATCCCAGCAACCCCCAGCAACCCATCCATTCCCTACGTAAAACGCACCAGTAAGTTTTCTTGATCTCCCGCCCATGGCTTCAAGTGTGCGGCACGGATCTAATCTGAGCATGGTGACTCAACTGATGCAAATCATACCCCCAGTGCTGGTTAAACCTTGGAGGGGTACATATATGTACCCTCTGGTAATTTAACAGTTTGCTATTGAAGATGGCCATTTATAGTGGATTTTCCCATTAAAAATGGTGATTTTCCATAGCTATGTTAAATTACCAGAGGGTACATATGGCTACATTGATACTTTCATCTGCTGTAAATATGGTTGTGAAGGCCATCTATGATTGGCCACAAAATTGTGCTTAAAAATACAAAGAAGAATATCAAGCAATGACCTTTTGTGTGGTACTTTTGGTGCCGGCTCCATCATTTACATTCATTTGGGAATGGGTCAAAACCTATTACCATGTTCTGGGGAATAACCATCCATTAAGCAGCTATTTTAGTGTACCGTTTGGGCACTGTTTTGATCCACAACCATTTATCAATCAAAGCTCGTCTCGCAGTGAGTTTTCACATGTTTTCACCTATTCTATGAACAAAAATGCAATGATTGAAACTTCAAAAACAATGTGAACACATGTGAAAACTCACCAACATTCTCCTACATGTTTTCACATGTTTTCACATGTTTTCACATGTTTCCACATGTTTTCACATGTTTTCACATGTTTTCACATGTTTTCACCAAGTATTGGTATGGCCACTATTTGTACACACATACAGATAGATGTAAAAAAAACAACGCATCCATACGCATCCCAAACAAACTGTAAATTCTCATGGGATATAATATTTATATATATATATACTGGATCATTATGAAAGTAAATAGCTGTCATATCCTGTCGACCACCCTTGCCTCACGGTCTCTCCCTCAGTTTCTACCGCTCGCCTGTCGTTCCTCGGTCCGCTCCTCACTGTCACTACCCTCGTCTCTCAGAAATTGAGTCATCCTTGATTACGAGGAAGCCAACGGCCTGACAATAAGATACATTCAATATATATATATATATATATCAATGGATTGGTTTAAGGGAAAATTGAAACCGGAAACCATGGGTTTTTACCATCAAAAATTTGGGGGTTTCCGGTTAAAATTTTCCCATCATCCAGTTCTATGAAGATACTCCCGTCGGACGGGCCGTCCTCACTTCGAACACACGGCCGGCTGAGTACTGGGAAGTTCGCAAACAATGACTCTCGGCTGGGGCATGGACCGCATGGATCTGGGATCACCCGGATGAGGGCCTATGGATAATAATGGATCTATGGTTAATTATGGTGAATCTATGGTGAATCTATGGTTAATAGATGATATATCTGGGTAAATTTCATCACGACCTCACTGTTCTCCCGAACCCTGGGATCATGGTTAGATTGCGGGGAAGCATCCGAAAATGGCCGAACTATTCAGGTTAGTGAAATATTATAATTTACCCAGATGGGTCTCTTTTTTGCATCTGTTTTTTTTACTGTCAGTCAATACACGTGAGAAATATGGTTTCACTATAAACTGATATATACAAATTTGGTAGGTTTGATTTGGTATAATATACACACATACACATATATAATATATATACTGTATACATGATTTGATAGGTTTGACTGAATCTGTTTTTACTTTTTTTTTAAAAATAAGATGTCTTTGCAAGGGTGGCCTTTGCAGACAGGGAAAACTTGAGTCAGCAACAAGACTTTGAGATCTTAATCTTAGCTTCATTTTAAGGGGCATACGAACCAACAATCACGAATAAGCATTGGAAAATTGGGGATAATAGCATTCACCACAGACTACTGACTCTAGATCGACTAAGTTCCAAACTTACCCTCTGGTAAACTAATATAACATAACTATGGAAAATCACCATTTTGAATGGGTAAATCCACTATTTCTATGGCCATTTTCAATAGTTTTTTGTATGTTTACCAGAGGGTACCAATCAACGAATCAATAGTTTCCATTTGCCATAGAAGATGTGGGGTGATGCCGCCATTGTTCTTCAAAACTCTTGGGGGACATGAGCTACGTCCCTAAACACCAATGTTTAAATCACACTCCTCATGGTAAATCTATGTAAATCTTACATTATTTTAGATTAATTGTATAATATGTATATATATATAATCTATGTACATTATAATCGATCATTATAATTATCCCATATATGTGTGAAATACGTATAATATATATTATACAGAATCTACAGCCATATTCATGGCACATCCTTTTCGCCACCAGAACATACGTAGTCTGACGTAGTTGGTACCATGTGGTACCCACCTCACCATGGCCATGCAACAGGAAGCGATGTAAATTTGAGGTACGTATACCTCTTTGTGGCAGGCCTATTTTTTAGGCTTATGTAAGGGAATATGCCCACAAAATATGGCCAAACATATGGTACAGTAGACGTAGCTCCATCATTTTAGGATCCTGAAAATCTACCATTGAGATGTGTTCAAATTTCAGCCATGGGATCGATGATCCCCAATGACAAGCCGTAAAAATGTGGAGATTCCCTCTATAGGCGACTCGAAAAAAGCCGTCTTCGATCCCACTGGCGGCTATTGCAAACGTGGCTTGGTGGCGCACCGACGCGTAACACCCCGTTTTTCAGGGATGGTCATCGATCCATTTTGGGTGTGTCTGAAAACGGGACATACTGTACCCCCAAATGGCAAGTTCAACCTTGCTAGGAATGCCAACCTCATTAATAGGGTCGTTTTCATCGTTTTTTTTTTGTTTTTCGCAATTTTCGGCTCACAAACCTTGGTTGGGTTGTTGCGTATCTCTGGCAATCTGTGTATCCCAACATGCGAAACTGGGGTTGAAATCCATTTATAATCAGTTCCAACTCATTAAACTGATCTCGAATTCAATTCAGATCATGAAAAAAATCTCAACTCTATCCACTATACCATACTATACCAGTGTAGCCGGGTAGCTAATGAAGCATGGCTTTTCAGGAATATCTGCCATTTAGAAATTTAGTATCCATGATTTTCCCACCATGGCCAGGGGTATTGTGGCCAAAGGGCTGCGGTTTCCCCATGAAATATTATTACACTCTGGTTATTTAACATAGCCATGGACAATGGCCCATTTATAGATGATTTTCCCATTAAAACCTCCATTTATACGGGATTTTCCATGGCTATGTTAAATAACCAGAGGGTATATCTGATTGGTGGTTTGGAACATGGCTTTTTGGAATATTCACCAGCTACGAATGGAACGGAATTACCAAAAAAATGGTATACTTATTATTTTGCTACAACTATATCTGATTGGTGGTTTGGAACATGGCTCTTATGACTTTCCATATATTGGGAACGATCATCCCATCTGACTTTCATATTTTTCAGAGGGGCAGGTATACCAACCAGATATACTTTGAATATCTTTGATATGTTTAGTATAGACCTGTTTTTTTTTGCCAATACAAGATCACCGAGTCGTAAATCCCTTGCTACCAGCAGGCATGGCCAAGTGCATGGCATATTTTTCGCACATGCTGAGGTAGCAAGGGTACAAAGCAAGTGTCAGCCATTTGCGAGGTGGGACTGAGTGACTGAGTGGATAGAATTCCAAGGTTTTTTTGGTTGTTTACGACAGGTCAATAGATGAATCAATGGTAATTTTCATGGTGATTCATAACGATTAATGATGATTAATGGTAATTAATGACTTATAATGGTGATTTTCATGGAAAATGATCTAGAGATCTAGGTGAATCGACTAGATGGGTAGAAAAGAAATCCGCTGAATCGTCTTTTGGTATCAATGGGATTATCCACGTTCACCAGCTAAGAAATTGTCATTTTTTTGCAGGGTATCAAAGATTGGCCATGTTTATTGTGCTGGGCACATTGCGAAAACATCCAAAGTTCATGCTGGTCTCTAAAAATGGACGCGCATCTCATCCAAAACGGAACTATTTCAGAATTCAAACTTCATGGTTTTGGTGTCTATGATTTAGTGACACATCCAAATTGCGAATAACTTCGGGATTTGCGAAAAACCTCAGCATTCGCCCAACAATTTATGGGTGCCGCACGCAGGTTGCGGATTGCTCTACTGGTTCAGGCAGCAAGTGTAAGAGCTGCGTTCCCTACAGGGAGCGAGCAGTTTGGGCCACCCAGGGAACGGCATCTTTGGGTCGACGTTTCGCCCGAAACGACGAGTTTTTTTACAATCTGAGGCCGCCCTGGAGAGTTAAGTCCACGCACATAGCTCGGTAAACTCGGGTTTATGATGGTTTATGGATGTTTATGGGGGATCTAACTTGATGTAAGTTTAGTTACATATAATATATATATATATATATTATATACGTATACATAATGGGGTTTATAAACCAACTTATAATTATACAAAACCTTTTGGGGCCTCACCTTGTAGAGTAATGTTCAGACTACTGGTTGACTTTTCGGTTACGAAAATCCCTAATGCTTAATTATGGATCATAATAATCTGGGTCAACGAACTGCATGGGTAGTTTGAGCCAACTTGTTTTTCCTATACATAGTGATGTTATAGTTCATTCGACTAACCAACCAAATACATACAGGGTATCCAAAATGAGCAATTGTCACTTGTTTGATTTGTTGTTGCTGTGGCTATATCTAGCAGCTATCATATACTGTAATGTACTAATAGGGCATATGAGCTAATAATTCCACTTTCGGCCATCCAAGACAAGCCCGTGTTCGTCATGATGGTGGAGCAATCGAACTGCTGATGATTCATTGTTTCATTTCGTTGAAGAATACCAATTACAATAGGATTTTAACATGTGCGAACATGTTTTGAAACAGATCTCGAGTTTACTTCCACATCTTGATGGTTGTTACCATACACAACTCAGTTTTTTTCTGTTGTTTGGCTTGGATTTACTGTACCACGATTTACCATAACCCGATTTTGGTTCATCATCATTTTCCCTGTAAGTAACCAGTTAAAAACGTATTCACATGTGCTGCACGTTTGTGTTTTTTAAATGTTCAGGGTATCTAAGATTGGCAATGACTTGTAGCAGCTTCTCATCCCCAACCTTAGCCTGGCTAATTGAATGCTTTAGTTTTTTTTGCTTTAACTGGAAAATAACACAAAATAAACACATGCAGCAAAACATAATTTGTTCGTGGACTACCAAAGATTGACCATGATGACTGGTAGCAGCTTCTCGTAGCTGGCGCCACGGATGTCATGGCCATGGTCGTCAAATGTCTTGCTGTGGACTGGAGGTCGGAGCCGTTGATCCCGGGTAAACCGATTGGTGAAGGCTAGCGATTTATGAAAGATTGTTTAATGGGATTTCATTGGGTTTAATGGAAATTAGTGAGGATTTAATGAGAATCAAAATGATTCAAATAGATTTAATGGAAAATCATGCGGTTTAATGGTGATTTAATGTGGATTTAGTGAAAGTGCTTCGCGAGATCGAGATTTCATGTCATGGACTTTCATGGGATTTCATGAAAATTTCATGTCATGGAGTTTCATGTGATTTCATCATGGCCCTTCCCTTTGTGCAGGTGGAAACGAAGCGCCCACCTTCGCCTTCGGCCCATCGGCCTCGGCGTTGCGCACGGCGCCCTACCAGCGGCTGGAGCTCCCTCCGGACGCGGAGGCGTCGCGGACGGCGGCGCGGACGGCGGTGATCCTGGCGTTTCGCGACGCGGGGGATGAGAAGCGGGGCGGATGGCCGCCAGATTCGATCCAACATCGAGACGAGACGTCACCGGGGGGTGGAATGTGGGGGAATCTTATGGGAATCGGGACAGGAATGGCGATATATGACCGGTTTGATATACAACTATAAATGATATACTAAATGAATATCATGGGAAAATCATCCAACCAATGGGAAACCAATGCCGATATATTATACAACCAACCAGCACGTGATGATATTTGCCTGTGGCAAGTCCATTTTGGGACCGGGAAGATGATGGAAAATGATAGACTCTGATAGACCATTGAATTTGGAGGTAGCCGATATTCAAAAAGCATCTTCTTTTGAGCTGGTGATTTGTCAAAGCTTTTTGTCAGATGATTTGCTGGGTATTGAGTTCTGAAGAGAACAACATTTAAGATGTTATTATGAGATATCATGGGTCAATGCTGAAGATATGAAATGGTGAAGTGGTGAAGTGGTTGGGGGAAGGAATGCTCTCTTCTTTATGGGGTAAGAATCAGAATTATCAACCATCAAACATTGACTATGAATCAACAATACCCTGGTAATATATGGTAATCAAACATGATTTGCTGCAAGATCAATTCATTAATTGCATACCCATAGGATCCATGGTGCTGGTATATATGCTATCATTGGGGGTATATTGATGGTAAATGCTACCATATGTAGCATACATGGATCCTATGGGATATATTACATATGCTGTAAGTGATTTTCCCAGCTACAAAGCTCCATGGTGAATCGTTGGTGACGGCGGACCCAACTTCTGGGGATCCTTCTGGGCTCGTTGACCTAGGAGACTGGAGAAATGTGGAGTTCTTCATACGTCAGGTGGTTGGAGGCAAACGTTCTCTGGACATGGATTCTGGTTGGTGCTTTGGAACATGACTTTTATATACTTTTATGACTTTCCATTCACTTCGGAATGGAACATCATCCCAACTGACTTTCACTCACTAGTTCTTCATATTTTTCAGAGGGGTAGCTCAACCACCAACCAGGATTTTATTTTTGTGGATACCACCAGCGGTGGCCCTGCGATTGATTTGACCAACTTGCCAGAGAACGTGCGCTACGTTCACCGGGACAACACCGGATTCCCTGGAGTCGACTGGGGAATCCTTTTGAGGTTCCAATGTGTGGTACAGATCTGGGTTCCAAAGTTAAACAGTTGATGTGGTTGATGATACTCATCTAAATACCATGGTTATAACACCATCCAGTTATAAAACACCATATTTATACAGATCTGATTCATCTAAGGATTCGATATGTGTTCCTTCAAAATTGGCCTGGCCTTGCTTCGTCCCGGGCAGTACAGATACGTTGTGCTGATGAACGGCTCCGTGCGCGGGCCATTCTCGACTGCCTTGGATTTCCTGGAGCCCTTCAAACGGCATTTGAGCGAGGAGACTCCCGTGGTTGGAACCACTGTGACTTGTTTACAGATGAGGGACTAGGTCAATCTTACATGGATACTTTATGATACTTTAATCCTTTAGTCTTTTGGTATTAATGGGATTATATATCTACTAAACTAAACAGCAAAGAATTTAATTTTTTGCCAGGTATCTAAGATTGGCAATGGGGATGCCCCTAAATAGCCATCTAATTCGGGAAAAAATCTCGATGGGGAAGACCTCAAAATTCGTGAAATTTTGATGGGGAAAATGATGATAAACCATAGGATTTGGATTTGTCTCCAAACTGATGGATGCCCCAAGGACAATTTCCGAAAAAATGATGATACAGCAATGATACACCATATTTGGGTACCCTAATTTGAGTCACACCCAATTTCACATGTCCAGCAGAATATTCGATCCTCAATAATATCCATGATGAGTTCTGTGCTGACAACAGTTGTAAATAGTTGCAACTAGTTGCAACAAGTTGTAATACGGACCATTATTGCATTGATTGATAATAGTTGATATATAGTTGTAAAAGCACCAATTTTCAGTAAATGTTTTTGATTATGTTCAAGTTGCTGATTCATTATATATAATTATGTAATTATATAATGGTAAGGAGTTCCTATGAATCAGCACTCAAGTCCGAGTGGGGCCTAGATTTTCTTGGAACTATTGCTTGGCTGGGTATTGGAGAGTCCGCAAGCTGCTTTCACATGTCATATAGTTTCTTTATGTTTCTTTTCTGTATTCATTTGTGTTCACTTCATTTTTTTGAAATGAAAAAGAAGGAACAAACAAACATCAAGATCCATCAAGATCCATCAACAACCATCAACAACTCTTAGAATTAGTGGTTTTCTTGTCGGACATGGAGGTATTGTACCATTTTTTTGTACCGAAAAATCCTGTACCTCATCGCCCATAAATTTTCTGGGAAGATTCCCGGATATTCCCGGATACATCCTTGAGGTGACCTGCCTTCCGCGAGTGCACATCCAGTCCATGTTTTACCTGGTGAATTCCCTGGGTGCCAAGTTGTTGAATGCCACCCTGAGCTGCAACATCAACACTAAGATTCTCTGGAAACTGTCGCAGCTTTTTGATTTTTTGATCTGTAAGGTCTAGCAACAAAAACTGGATCCACCACAGCTGATAAATCTAGAGTAATCCCACTATTAGAGGACTTTACTACATTTTACTACTCTAGTAGGACTTTACCCCCCAAAAAATGGAAGACATATTCCCAGTATAGCAACTGTTTTGATTTTCGCAAGATTTTTGAAAACGGTTTCTGCTTAAAAATGTCATTGTCTCATTGGATTGGTTCAAAGGATTTTGTGAAAACCGGAATTTCCATATATTTAAATGTATTTAAGGGTTAAGAAACATGCCCAGATGCTCACCATGGTGCTGGAATATTTACCTACATGACTGGCTCATTTTTGGGGTAAATGTTGGTAAATATTCCATATACAACGAAAGCATCTGGGATGGTTTCCGGTCAAATTTTTCCCTTCAACGAACCGCGTTTTGTTTTGGCCAAGAGCGAAGCTCGGACGATTTCTGTAGGAACGGAGCCACCTGGGGTCCTCATGGCGAAATCAACATCTCCCAGAACGTCCTCGCGGCCGGCTACAACTTCGCAGTGTCTCAATCGACTGGATGGGTAATTCATGGTGATTTTCATGGTGATTGATGGTTATATAATGATGTGTAATGATGGTTGATGTGGTTGATGATTCAAAACTGGTTGCTGGTTTGGAACATGGCTTTTATTTTTCCATTCAGTTGGGAATAATCATCATCCCAACTGACGAACTCCATCATTTTTCAGAGGGGTAGGTCAACCACCAGTAATGATTAATGGTGATTTTCATGGAAAATCCACTGAATCGTCTTTTGGTACCAATGGGACTAGGGTATCTAAGATTGGCCATGAATCGGTTGAGCCATTCAGAATAATGTGGGTAAAAAAATGCCATAAACCACCCGTTTGGGAATGGCTTATACCACCTATTTATGATGATTTGGGGATGATTTATTATTGTTTTACCCACATTACCCCGCTTTCCACTCTCCGAAATGGGTTCTCAGCACCTCCAATGAATTAGCTAGTAGAAGAGTATAAGTCCCAAACATTAGCCAATGAAGCACGGTATCTTGTTCATTCAGTTGCCATCCTGGATGAAATCTATGGCTGAGTGGTGTTCAAAACCCATACTGTACTTGAGATTAGTCTGGTTGGTGGTTTGGAACATGAATTTTATTTTCCCATATATTGGAAATAATGATCCCAACTGATTTCCATATTTTTTAGAGGGGTAGGTATACCACCAACCAGTTAGTTGATTGTTGTAGGGGCTGAAAAACTATCCTTTTCATTTTGGGAACTACCAGGGATCAGGTCAGTACACGAGGGTGCTAGAAAGATCTGGGCTATTTCATATGACTAACCACTTACGATTCCTGGGATGCACATCCAAGTACAAACTCCATTTTTCGTTCGTGTTGTTGTGTGGTTTTGCATGATTTACCAATAAAAATCACTATAGTTTTTTTTTGCTTTTCGCAGGGTATCTAATTCCACACAGGGATCTAAACCCACAACCCACTAAAGTTGTCATGTTGTTTTCACAAGCACCAAATTTATCCAAATAAAATATATCTTCACAAGCACCATGTTTATTTGGGTAAATTGTAGCATAACTATCCTGAAAGGTCCCAAAGGGCCTAATTCATTTCAGGTTGATTGAAATTATTGTAATCCGGTTAATAATTAGTAAATGGGTGGATTACAATATCTTTGTATATATTAAACCATTATTAAACCATTATTGTATTGAATAATCCCATTGATACATCATGAACAAACCACCAAACCACCCAAAAATCATCCAAGGCTTGTTCCCGGAACCATGAACCCCACGTCTCTTTCCATCAACCGCCGCCTTCGCCGCTTCGCCTTGCTGCCTTGACCCGAGGTGTTGCAGGGCTATTGGCAGGGCCACGACTTCCGGGACCGGAACTTGACGGCGGAGAAGTGTCAGAAAATGGACGATCCTTATTATCCCATGGCAGATCGGGACCCAGAAACGCTGAAGGAAAAGGATGTGGATGCGGAAACCTGGACCTGAGTTGGTTGCGGACCTGCGTTGACGTCATGAAAACATAGGGGAAAAACAAATGGAGAACTTGACAGCTAAGCAAATAGAGATTTTAAGCAATGAAGACTGGTGATGTTGTGTTTATTCAAGGCTAGGTTTCAACCGGGACAATCAACAGGTAGTGGGTAGTTTGAGCCACAAAAATTGAGGTTTTCGTCCAAACAAAGAGGGATCTAAAATGATCTACTGTAAACATGAGTTAAATGGCTATATATATATACGTACATATATATAATTATATATATATGATATATGTGTATATATTATATTATGTTATTGTATAAATAACAGCTGGGGGGATGAGTAGTTTAATCCAACTTAGTCTTTTGGGTTTAGATGTGGATATCAACCTCGTCGGTAAAACGATGCTATTTTTTGCAGGGTATCCAAGATTGTTTATGTCCATCCTATTTGTGACGATGATGACGATGACGATGACAATGAGGAGGAGGATGATGATGATGGTGATGATGATGATGGTGATGATGATGGTGGTGATGATGATGATGATGATCCCAATTACATCCAATTACCAAGTTTTGTTGACGGAATGGTTTGAAACTACCCACAAGGGCCACCAGGCTATGAGCTTGCCGTTCCCTAGTTTAGCACGAGCCAAACATGGAAGATAGTGATAGTGTAAAGTGGTAACAGTCGGAATGGTTGCAATGCAATAGCAATAACAATGGTATTGAGTAGAGTGGTGCTGGTGGCGGTAGTGGTGGTCAATTTCATAACTTTCATAGCAGCGTGAGCATTCAATGAATGGAGCAATTCTCTATTTGAGCAATGGCCGAAATCCCTGTAGTGATTGCTTTTTCCCCACATTGTAGCGCCTTCACTGCGAACGCACTGGAATCATGATTAGGTTTGGGGTAACTATCCCAAAATAGCCGAACCTTTCAGATTAGTAGAATCTTGCGTCCTAGCCTCCTCTTCTTTATCCCAGTGCATGTTCAACAATTCTGTGGCAGGCCGGTTTCCCTGGCCTTTTTCTGACCCCAACTTGACACCAAAGTATGACTTCTCTTCTTAGGGTATCTACGAATGACAGGCCGACTGCTGGTTTATTTTCTGGATGTGGGGCCCCAACTTGACACCCTGGTTGGTGGTTTGGAACATAACTTTTATTTTCCCCAATAATTGGGATGATGATCCAATCTGACTTTCATATTTTTCAGAGGGGTAGGTATACCACCAACCAGTTGTTTTTTTGCTTGTGGGATGTGGGGCCCCAACTGGACAGTTTTGTTTCCAGTCTATCCAGTGGTGAATGGAGGGAGCGATTTGGAGCTACCAAGAGTTTCCCAACCACATACTGGATATCCAATTTTATAAACTCAAATCGAGGATGGTCCATGGCATTGGGTTTAGGAAATGGTTTACCACATTTCCTGATTCATTTTTGTTGATGTATCCCAAAAGATAGAACGTACTCTACTGAACCAACAGCAACATAGCTAGTGAAAATGACCATTTATAGTGAGTTGTCCCATTAAAAATGCTGATTTTCCATCGTTTTTTTCTATGTTTACCAGGCCGGGTGGCCAGGAAGAGGTGATCTTCTTCAAGTCCAATCGGGCGGTGAACGAAGGCCGCCTGGACTGGCTGACGCAGCGCTACGACGCCCTCTGTGGCTCCGTCAGAAAGTACCAGCGAAACATCCCGTGGGAAAAGGTGGACAAGTCGCTGTGTGGAACCTGGATGGTGCAAAGAAACCAAAGAGGTCACTTGGATCATGAAAATTCTTGATATTCTTGCAGGATGGTGCCCCCCAGTGATGTTTGTTGGTTTATAAACCTCATTAACTATAGTTATATCTGCCATAAACCATAGTTATGGGACTTATAAACCAACTTAGCTAACTATGGGGCACCACCTTGTGTTTTACCCGGCCTGGTAAACATACAAAAAGCTAACTGGAAAATGGCCATTGATAGTGAGTTTTCCCAGCTATAAAATGGTGATTTTCCATAGTTATGTAAACGTTTACCAGAAGGTTTTTTTACATTTTTTTTACGTTTTTTTTAAACCATCAAAACGGGTGGCACATGGGAGTTGGACATAGTAACAATAAACACTGAATCGGGGCTTAAAGATACTGATGGACAACATCCTGCAGCTGGGAACTGCTAGGAACTATGAGACACTGTAAACTATAATGGGATAAGCCATCTAGCAACTGTTGCAGGATTTCGCAACCATCCACAGTATTTTTACATATTTTTACTATTAAAGCGGGTGGGAGTTGGACATAGTAAACAATGAACGATGAACTGGAATTTGAACAAAAACATGTTGTTTTTTGAGCATCTAAACAGGTGGCTCCAACTTCTTGTACCTTATTGACACAAGGGAGGGAAACAGATGATTAAACCATATTAAACCATATTAAACCATATTAAACCATATTAAACCTCTATACTTAGCAAGTATTCGGCAGTTGGTGACTTAACAAGTGGGGTTTGCTGGACGTTGGAAAGGAACGACAAAAAACATACCCATGACCATTTGGGGCAGCGTATCAGACAAAGCCATATCCTGAGGCTTTACAAGGGTTTGAACTTGGCCATGGATTCACGGGGACCTAAACACACCTATTTTGTTTGAGAACGGTGGACATGGAAAAGCCATGTCGTCTTTTCTTGCAACGTATCTTTCGAAATGCCATGTCATGTTTTTTTTCTCTCACTGGTTTGGTAGTTTAAAAGCAAAAACAACCCATTGATGCGTATCAGATTGTTTCATATTGCCCATATTTATGTGGGAGCCGTCCGTAAAAGCAGGTCACAAATTTATGAATTGATGCGTTTACTTTGCTTTGCGCGATTGCTAAAACCTGCATCGCGATAGGCTGAGCGATTGGTTGGCGATTGGTTA
>Ga0126342_10012829_pt1 | contig 14907 bp, 16 predicted proteins | sample Cyp1metagenome_FD_92528 | JGI IMG/M metagenome (GOLD analysis project Ga0126342, IMG submission 92528) | Coral microbial communities from Lord Howe Island, Old Settlement Bay, Australia - Cyphastrea 1 metagenome | ecosystem: Host-associated > Invertebrates > Cnidaria > Coral ...
ATAATATATAATATATAAAATATAATATATATATAATATATATATATATTATAATATATATATATATATATATACATTTTAACATATAATATATAATGTATAATGTACAATGTATAATGTATAATGTATAAGATATAATATATATATAATATATAATATATAAAATATATAATATATATAATTAATATATATATATATATAATTAATATATATATATATACATCATGTAGATCTCAAAAGACTTCAAGGCACGAGGATAACAGTTTCTGCCCATATTTGAGGTGGAGAAGAACCCCGTGATGAATTACTGCGCAAACTGTGTGAAATGCACTGCAGATCACTGCAGACTGACGCTGAGGACGTTCCAAAAGAACTTGTTGAGATCGACACGGCTGCGGAAGAGGCTCCGCCACAGGAACCTACAGCCCCCGAGCCTACTGTTATGGATCAACTCGCGATATTTTTGTCGGAACAGAACCTCGGATCGCAGTTGGCACTGAACCTAGCAGTAAGAGATCAATTGCTGCCAGAATCTGCCAGAATGATGGACATCTATGAACAGCTACTAATGTGCTACGATGTCATTCTGAGTATAAGAGTTTTCCCAAAAGCCAGACAGATTGTCTTCAGTCGATGTGTCATAAGCAACTAATAAACAACGAGTGTTTTTGCTATTTCAGTGTTTTGTGCAAAGTTTCAAGGGGTTTGGGATGCTTAGGGCGGTATTTCAATGGTATTTCCGTATCACCTGATATCACCTGATATCACCTGTTTTGGAAAACAGATGATTTGCTTCCAGGCCCATAATACGCGACGCGACGTAGTCCCAGGATGTCCCAAGAATTTCGGGTTGTTTTCCATCACGGCCACTGGGCGATGCCAAGGAGAGCTACCAGTGCTGAGATGTTGCGGGCAGTACCAGCTGAGAAAGTTCTGGAAAGGCCTCCATTTGGGATAATTATATATAATATATATATATATATATATGATTATTTATGGATATTTATGGATATTTAATGATATTTGATATTGGAATGACATTGGATAGGTGATGGGCCTGCGTAGTTACCATTAGAATGAAGCACCTTTATAGCTGGTGCTGGCTGACTCTCTCAGCATGAATCTTTGAGATGTGGAGGACCCTTGATCAGAAATCATTTCAATGAGACACGGACATGTGAATCATGTGCGATCATGTGAGCTGCTTGAAAAGGGCCAGTTGTGCTCCCGAGAGGTGTGGAACGCACCTGTGGTCGCAAAAGAGATCGACCTCTCAAAAGGCAGAGCTGTTCGAACACAGCAAACCGGTGACTTCCATTGATGAGTTCTGGAGCCACTCTTGGCATGGCAGACAGCGCTGGAAGGTTTGGTGCCTCTTGTTGCTTGCGCTGCCAATTTGTTCCAATTTGATCCAATTTGCACAATTTGTTTTGACGGCATCTTGTGATTCACTAGCCTGGAAGTCAACTGCTAAATTGTTGAGTTATTTGTGTCATTTGGATTTTCCAGTTTTAGTTACATGGTCTTCTGCCAACAATAAGACTAAGAAATGGGGCAGCGATGTGCAGCTGGCAGAAGTCATCTGACCAAGGTATGTCAAGAATGCATGGCCAGCGCTTTTTGTTAGCACCGCGACTGCCGCCCTGGTGGCTTTGCTCTTTGCTTTCGAACTGCTTCCAGGCTGGGTCAAGACCTCGAATTATGCGCCACCGGAGCCTCATGTGCCCCAGCTGAGCTACTTTTTTTTTAACATGAAGGGGTTTATACACGCCTTAAGCTGGATGTTGCTTTCGGTGTGGTTTTGCATGGCTGGCGTAAGGATTGCATAGGGTTGGCATAGGCATTTTTCAAGGTTCCAAATATTTTCCTGTTTGCGTAGGCGACAATTTTATTGTATTTCAAGTGCTTGTACATGATCGGCGTTGCAATCTCACGCTTTAAAATTGATTCAATGTTATCCACAAAAGGTTCAAAGGCACCGGGTTCATTCATGGATAGTCGTCTATACGAGCAAATCGTGGAACTTGCCCGGCAGAGCAGCTATACAAAGGCAGCGGAGCAGCTTAAAGCGTCTTGACACGGGCGTTGGCCCTGCGTAGGCACACCTGCTCCCACTGTGGCCGCGTAGGCATTGCATAGACAGTGGTGTAGGCAAAGCTCCGGGCCCAGACAACAAAAAAAACACAGCTCAGCTGAACTGTGTTTGTTTTTCGGCATTTGTTGGGAAAGTTGGTTTTTGTCGTATTGCAACAAAGTTGTCCGAGTTGTCCATTGTGTGTGTGTGTGTTTGCTCAGCTTGAATGGCCGCCTTACACTATAATGGGTTCGGATGGAACACCTTTGCGACCTGACCCATGTGTGAGGTATGGTCAAAATTATCTTAGATTACTTTAGTAAGAGAGTGCTCCGTTGCGGTCTGGAAAGTGCACCAAACACTGTGTAGCGATAGGGTTGTTGTTGCTGTTGTTGCTGCTGTTGCTGTTGTTGCTGCTGCTGTTGTTGTTGTTGTTGTTGTGACTCGTTGTTGTTGTGACTCGTTGTTGTTGTTGTTGTGACTCGTTGTTGTTGTGACTCGTTGTTGTTGTGACTCGTTGTTGTTGTTGTTGTTGTTGTTGTTGTTGTTGTTGTTGTTGACGAAGGACGTCTTCTTAAAAATAAGTGTAGTTAAGACGCCATAACCAAGCACAGCAGTCTGACTCATCATCTCGACCACGAGCAGGGCCATGTAGCAAGAGGGCCCAAAAAAAATGCATAATTACTTAGAGTATCCTATAGTTGCATATAATGTCCACAAATGAAGCTAATTTGCACAAAGTTGCGTACGTACCCCTAGGGATACCTTAGCAATACTGTACCCATTTGTTCCAAAAAATAGCCGCGGAAAATAGCGTGTTATGCGTTTCAAAGTGAGGTTTCGCTATAGGCTGGGTACTTATAAAGTGGTTTATGATATGTCTTTGCCAATATGCCACAAGAACCTGCTCCAAGACTCCTTTGAAGGTTGGGGAGAAATTAGGACCATCATCAGTTGCGCTCATGGTGGGGCAAAGCTTCGATGACACCTCGAACACCAACTGTGCCAGTGCAGCCTCTGAGGCATATGGTGCTTGGGGTTGTTGGACCGGCGTATTGACGTACCTCTTGATGATAATCCTATGGAAGTGGCCTGGCAAAATTCATGAAGCCTGTACCAGTGACTCATGCGAGCAGGTGACCCCTATGGCTAATCACAAAGTCTGCCTGAAGCAGAATGAAGCCAATAGAATGTCACCCAGCTTTGTTGATGATCTACTTGTGGTGCCCAAGGTAGAGTGATATGCGATAGCACCACAAGGTAACCATATAATTATACAATATTATACAAACATACATGTACATATCTAGAATATAAATTTGAATATAGGATTATAATATATATATATATATATATATTATTATTATATACATAAATAGATATGCGATGTGACATGATTACAAAATATTACAAATCATCCAAGGCCAAGAGCTGATGTTTTCGTGGACCTCTTTTGCATCCATCAGGCCTGGGGATGGCCAGGGATGGCCAGGGATGGCCAGGGATGCACAGGTGTTGGTCCCTGACCAGGCCAACCCACGGCTGAAAGCTGAAGGCCTCCTGAGCATTGGGGCAATTCTGAAGAATTCCGAGTCCATGTTGCTTCTTTGGGATGACACATACCTCAAGTGTCTTGGTCGGGTCCAGTGTCAAACCTTGGAGCTCCGTTTCTATCTAATGATTTGAATCCTTTGAAGTACTCCAGATGAATTGGTGTTCCATGTGGTGCTGCTGCGATCAGAAATTCCCAACGGAGCCCCCAGACCATCATGGCAGTCGGAGCTACTGTAACATTTGGGTCGTGTATGAGTAGTATCGCTGATCGCCTGTATCGGTATGTATATATTATATATTTGATATATGATGATATATGTATATTTAAAAACTATGTATTTATATAATTACATTTAATTTATAGTTTGTATTTGGGTTGTATATCGGTGAAGTGGAGCACACGACTACAAGGCTAGAGTTTAGGCATGTCGTCGAAATAGCATGACTGATTGGATATACTGTACCTCCCATGGTCGTGTTGCCGTTTCGCCGCTTCGCCTTGATCGTCCAAGGAGATTGTGGTGTGTTTTCGAGTTGGCCGGCTTCTTGCGAAGTCACCAGGCCCAAGGAAGGCTGGTGATCAAACCCACCATCCTTGGACCTGCGACCTTTTGGAATGTCATTGCGATCACCTTCGTCGTGAGTACTGACCTGGTGTTTTCCGGAATACCCGGTGGAAGCGTCACGCGCTTCCTTCTGGTCTTCATCACAACCTGTGCAGTTGCCTGGCCCATCCTTGTTTGGCGAAGAGGCATGGTCACATTGAAACGCCAGCTTGCTGAATTTACATTCGCCAAGACCGTTTGCCATTGCTGCATGCGCGGGCATATCGATGACAACGGTGGACCTATAGAATGCGACCGAGAACTTTTAGGAACTAGCATTTGCAACTGGTTCGGATCGGTCGATGAGTTTGACAATTTGGTGACCCGGCAGAACATTGACATTGAAGTCCTCAAACTGACCACCCAAAACATCCAAAAACATCCAAAAACATCCAAAAACAATCAACCCAATTGATCAACGAATAATAACGAATACAAGTCGATTTTTGTCGAATCATGCGCCTGAGGTTGACATCCTGCTCCATGCTAGCCAAGTTTTCTTGTTTAATGGTTGGAGGTCTTGCGATGCAACTTTCACAAGTTTCTCTCTTACCAAATTTCTTTCACCTTTCCACAGGGCCCACCATGCATTGCAACTGCTCTGACAATCTTTTTAGCACCTTGTGCTACTGGGTTACGCGTACCGCACTACCGAGCGCTAACACTACATAACACTACCAATTTCTGCAGCCTCTCTCATAACCCTTCTGGCACGCTACCCTGCGGAACAACGCGAACCTTCCTTTCTGGACTCCATTGCCTATCAACCGTGCCGACTCCTTTTGCGACAGACCAGGGGCAGGGCATTGATACCCCACAGCAACAGATTTGCCTCGAGCAAGTGACCGATTTGCCTCAAGGAGATAAGGTGTCAGCCGCTGTCAGGAAAAAAATCCTCCGAGATTTCCTGCCTTGGCAGCTCCCCCAGACCATCCCAGACCCGGTAGTCTCACCCAAAGCCTGGCGAACACGAGCTGAAAAGCTGTGTGCTGCTGGTCTTCCTTCCCGCCTTCTCAGGTATGTTATGTGAACACAATGGCTTGATTTGCCCTGGTTCATAGGATTCGCGACAATTTGAGCTGTCAACAGACTCCTCATTCTTGACCCTACATTGGCTTGACAAAGGCTTCCATTCCATCTCGGCCGATCGAGGTGCGAAGCGACGTCGAAGCAGAACTGAAGAAGCAGCTAGCAGTGTCTCCGTTTGGCTACACGTGACCTGATCTCTACGCTTAGAACTTGAGAGTGGTCAATTTTTTCAGTTTGTTCGTTTCCAACCAGTCCAGATCGTGGGGGGTGGAATGATTTCAACTTTTCTTGAACGGAATCAAAAATAATTTGTGAGTGTTTGACGTTTGACGACATTTCTCGGCGAACAAGTTCCTGACCATTTTCGTTGCCTCAAATTGAAGAGGTGGGTGCTACATGCTGGAGTTCCGATTCTGTGGGCTCAAGGCTTTGACAAAGCAGCTGCCATTTTCCGACATGGCGATGTTCTTTGGAGTTTGGCAATCTTCATATCTGGACTGGCATGGTACTTTCTGGTGATTCCCATCAATTTTGGTACTTTGGAGTTGTTTGCAGCCAGGATGGATAGACTGGCATTGGGTTGGGGCTGTCGGAGTACTGCTTTGCTGTTGATCTGCCAGTGTTGCGTTTATCTCTCCTCACACCTTTCGTACTATGCGTGCTTCGAAACTTTACCAACTCCCTTGCTGGCTGTCCTTGTGCATTCAGCATGCGCAGTTTTGGTGTTTGTCCTTGTTTGGAATTGCAAGAAGCGCTGATTGATTTGATTGATGATGCCTGCGTACCTTCCACTGGAAGCTCCCACGGAGAGTGGGCCGCTTGCGGTGGACACAACCACGCAGGATCCACGCAGTAATTGGCAGCAGTGCAACCCAACGGTTTCACTTGTTTTTTTATGTTTTTTTTTGCCGTGTCCTGTTTCATTCTACTTGGTTTGAGAATTACAAGATCTGTGCATGGGCACGGGGGATAATATTAACAATCCATCGATCTGTCGGGAATCCAGCTGATCTTGTAATTTCAACCTTGAGCCAACAGCGCGTCGAAGATGCCGCTTCAAGGGCTCAAGATCCTCAAATCGTGTGGCTGTGCAGGTGCCTCCCGGAGTCAAAACAATTTAAAACTCAAATATAGACAAGATTCCCGCAAGAATGGGTCCATAATGGTCCACCCGTTATTGCCAGGTTGTTTCGTCCAGCTGAAGCAGAAAGGGGCGAAAGCTTGAAATCCTGAATTCGAGTGGAATGGCATAGCAGAGTGGGAGTGGGTTGATCATGTGGTCGAGAACGGGGTGGCAACCCTTGAGTTGGATTTGCGTGATGTTTGGACAGAAACCTTGCTTCAGTTGTCAACCGGTTTCAATTGAATGGTGTAAAACCCTGCTCCCTCAAGACATGGGGACAACCTCCGTTCAAGATTCGACAAGTACAGGACCGAACAGACCAAGAACATTCGATGTAGCAAGATTATATAAGATTATGCAAGATTCAAGTTCGCCTTTCTGCAAGCATGTTGCTTCTTGGGAATCCTTCAGTCTAGACTCTAGAAAGCAGATGGAAGTACTTGTCGGACGTTTTCTTTGAATGGATGATCCCTGCGCATGAGACTGTAGGCCCTGGCATTGCATCAGGAGGTGGAAAAAAATGCAAGTGATGAAACCAATCCCGTCCAATCCCAAAAGAAACGTCATTTGGGTCAGATGATCACATATTTTGGAATTGATGGTTCTTGTGAACGATAGAAATGGTCGATAGTCAAGTATGAGTTGCTGCTCAGCCCTTGTGCATTGATCAAGCTATCCGTGCGCCAGCAATCGCTTGCGGAGATTTTCGTGGCCTACAGTCGATTCCCTGACTGGTTGGGGCGCTCTTTGATGTGACAAGGTGAGTTTGTTGGACATCTGTTGGACCAATGAGTGCTTACTGGACCAAGGAAAAAAACAAAACAGAAGTAGCTCCAGGCTCCAAGTCGATTGCAGGATCTCATCTCAGTTTGCCGCAAAGGTTTCGACATGGATTGAAAAAATAAAGCATGGAAAAACACTCTGTGATACTGTGTAGTGTTTGGTGAAATATTACTTGCGGCATTGGTGCTTCCCGAATTACTGCTGGATACTTCAGGGATTTCTCCCGGAACATCCCCATGACCTCAAGCTCATGGGCAGTCCATGAGCCATGAACATCCATGAAGATTGCAGGATGCAGGTGGGAAATCATGTGGTTGTAACATGTTGTAATCCATTGAAACCCTGTAGGGACCGTCCTCCAGCTTTCTCGAAGAGATCGGCTTTTGCTACCCGAAGGATGTCCATTTGTTCCGTGAGTATACACTACCCTACAACATGTCCTTCGGCCCATACAATACGCGTTGCGTTTCAACTGCTGAACCTGCTGATGCTTCAAATGACAAAATAAGCATTTGAATGCATTGGATCATAGAATTGTCAAACAAATTGAGCCATTTGAAGTTTGGCTCCTGTTTCCAGATGGAGTTACAGAAGTCTTCGAAACCTACCACGGATATAAATACGGATATATAATGATTTATATTATATAATGCCACAACAATTTTTTCTGCACCACCACAAGACACCGAGGCCTTATCTTATCTCTGGGGAACGCAATTGCTGGCCTTGGCCAGAACTCTCAATACCATTTGTGGCTTGGGGTGCCGATCCCTGATCTCAATAGATTCGGCCATGTTCTAAACTCATCTACAATTGCAAATCCTAGTGGGCTGCATTGAAAGTATGCTCACTATTAGAAGAATGGTGCTGCAGTCATCTTGAATATATGTAGATAGATATATTGCTTCTCAACTTCATGTTCTCGATCATTGCTCATTGCTCTTGCGGTTGTTTACTTCTAATTGCTACAGGATGATCATTGATAGGTTTCATGCTCAGAATCTGCAACCTCCATGCAATGCCAAGGCCACATACCCATCCATCACATGGGACATGGGATTTGAACGACCAGGAGCGCGGAGCTCTGGGTGCTGTGTAAACCCCTCTGGTCAAGGTTCTGAATCTTTGGAGGGGTGATTTGGGATGAAAACAAATGTTGTAGGCCTGGATGGTCCAAAAATGTTCAAAATAAAAAATCTTGACGAAGGTCCGGGAGTCACACTTTGAGCTGTCAGCGTTGGACTCATTGGTACAGCACGTATAGCCAGGGATGTTAGACATTTCAGAGATGTTTGGTTGGCAGGGTCAAGTAGAAACCAGGAAAGATATAGGCAAGCAGTGTCAGAAAGCGGGGTTGGAACATTGCCAGGAGTAAGCAACAATTCTTCTCGGCTGTCATGTGGAATCACAATTATGTGTGGAATCGAAGAGTATCGAGACCAATTTCGCTTTTAGTGCTCACGGCATCTTGCAGATATGTTAAGGTTCTCGTACAGTCAATGGTTTCCAGCTTGAAAGCAATCCTTTCTTTGGTGCCATATTGGCGGCCACCATTTGATCAGATCCCTTTTGCGAACCAGTCATGGACGATAAACCGATGGATCAGGCGCACTCAGCAGCTTGGGGAGCGGCAGAATGAAGGTGAGGTGAGAAGCATAAAATGCATTAGGAAGTAGGATGAGGATGACGAAGACAATGGTGACAAGTTGTTGTGGACTGCAGCTGAAAGAAGTTCTCCCCTCTACACTGTGGTCATTACAATAAGGATGGTAATTTAATTTGTTTTTTTGGGGGGGGTCTGGAGGCTTGGCTTTTGGCTTTTGGATCAGGACCATCTTAGGGGTCTGTAAAAGAAGGGTATGTGACATCCTGTAAATTTGCAGGGGGGATTTGTTTGTAAAAAGTAACTGGGAAATAACTGCAGTCACTGGAGGAGGGGGGCCCAAAAAAAAATTACCCAAAACGTTCAAAATGGTCATGTTTTTGATATCTACTCGTATTGTGTCAAGGTGGTCTCAGGCGAGCTCTGACCTCTTGACCCCTATGGAACCTGTGGAGGGGTCTTTAGGGTTTCAGGCCCCGAATCTCTAATTTTAGGGTTTGGATGGTTTCGGGATTTTAAGGTTAGAAGAAATGTTTAGGATCTGGGAGCCATCCTCAACCGTAAGAAATCTTAAAGAATTGATTCTTCTTGCTTAAGGTTTCGTCCTGAGCCCTGTGAAGGGAGTTTTCTTCTTTATGGTTTCAACATGATCAAACAACATCCAGAACCATTAAAAAAACGAAACGGAAGCTTGCTCAAACGTGTGAGACCATGATACTAGTGGCGGAAAATGAAAGAAATATATAACATCATATAACCCGGATCGTCCTTGACTTCGGACACCTTGGCCATCCTTGGAGTAAGGTTCCTGCCTGAGGACTTCTGTCGAATGATTCGAGGAGATGGTCCATACCCGTGTCGCACCAAGAGATTGAGAGTTCACGTTTTCAAGAGTTCACTTATGGAAGGGTGGAATTGTGATGAACTGTGGAATTTGAAAGACTTTGGCAGAAACTTGTTAAAGAAAATCATTCTTGTAGCGGGGTTTGGTTAAAACGTTTGCCTTTTGGTCCCCTTTATATAGACATTTTAGAGATGTTATTGAGCAAGTTGAGCACATTCTAGCACTTTAGTCTGTGTGGTTGAAAGATGGTCGGTCGCTATTCAGGGCAAGACACGGCCAGACAATTACTTCCTCAAGGGGACATGCATGTGACAGATTGTGACACAAGGAGCAAGGTCTATAGTGGTCTATATATGCGGATCGAGTTGATTTATTTACTGGTACCAGTGGAGTACACTTGGACTGGCACAGCAATGTGCATTTGGGACCCAGTCTGACTCCCAACCGAGGTACCCCAACATTGGTTTGTCCATGGCTCCAGCAAAGCGCTTCATAGAGGTGCTGAAAAGGACAGACCAATGGACAGGTGGTTGCTGGCGGACGAGACTTGTCCAATAACTGCAGGATGTTCTGGTCGCTTCCGGATCTTTATGCTTTGTGAGTCTGGTGAGTCTGGTGAGTCTGGTGAGTCTGGTGATGGAGCAAATGAGTCAAATGATGGTAATGATGTCAAATGTAATTTCTGAAAGGTCACACCAATACTGTTCAAGGATGTTCAAGGCATGTGTCGGGTCGAATTTGAGATTCGTACGCAACAACCCATTCCCAATTTCATTCCCAACCCCTTGACTGCAACTTCGTAGGAACAACAAGATCGTGCTTGAAGAGGAGATGAATGATCAAGGCGTATCTCTTTGGGCCAAGCGAGATCGATCACTCAGAATAACGAAAGATAGTGAACTCCAAGAGCCCAAGACAAGTAGACGAGTTTTGTTTGACATGTTGTCTTGCACTTTACAAGTGGCCGCAATTGAGGCAAGCAATGAGACTGCTGGGATCCATGATCCGTCTTCATGATCCGTCTATTTTCAACATTTTCATTGGATGAAACTCAATGCACTGTAGACTAACTTGCTGATTTTGCTGCCGTTCCTTTGCTTCAGAACGATTCCGGAGGATATAAATTTAAATCAACGGCGGCAAGACCCCACTTGGTACTTTCATCATCTTTCATCAAATTCTATCAAGTTGTCTTCGGTTCAATGGAGGCGTTGCATTAATTTTTAAAATGCCGTGATTTTTTTTGGTTTTCATATGGTTTTCCCATTGTTCGGATCACTAGCAGCTGATTTGCAGGTGCTATGTGGTTGGTGATCTTCCGCTATGCTGAGGAGTTGAATATCCAGATAGACCAACATGCAGAGGCCTGGGCAACCCTAAGATGGTGGTTGGTTGATCCTCACCTGCGCACATGTTGTGAATCTTATGCTCATGGTTCTGGGTCAAGCTTGAAACCGAAACAGAAGAGAGGAGACACGCGAATCCAGATGTTTGATTTGTTTGGGACATGTTGTCGATACATTGGGAGGATCGGAGACTATTGAGCTACGCTGGACTAAAGTTGAAGTGGACCATCTAGCTAGCAGCCCATGTAGAATAAACTCAGGTGCTATCCCCAACAGCTTGAAAGCTTCTGCGTTTTTGCCATAAAAAGTGCTTACTTATATGCCATAAAAATTAAGTGTTTATGCCATAAAAAACATCAGAACCCTTTGGAATTTCACAAAGCATTTGCACCAGAACCCTCCGGAACCTCACAAGGTACTGTATCTGCACCGTAACCCTCCGGAACCTCACCAAGTACCTGCACTGGAAACTTCCGGAACCTCACGACGAGGTATGCACCGGAACCCTCCGGAACCTCACAAGGTATCTGCACCGGAACCCTAACCGCACAGAACCCTCCGGAGCCTCAGCAGGTATCTTCACCGGAACCCTCGGGAACCTCACAAGGTATCTGCACCAGCCAGAACCCTCCGGAACCCCGGAACCTGGTCTTGAAGCTGCACCGGATTGCTCCGGAGCTAATCTGGGCTAAAGACCCCATAGACAAGTTTTGCTGTTGGGGAAAATTGATGCCAGTGTGAACGTGCACTTTTCTTGATTCGGACATGAGTCAATTAGATCATATTAGATCCAATGATCCACCTGTCGTAGGCCACCGGCATTTCAACGTGCCATCTCGGTCACCCAGTGTTGGAATAGCGTCAGGATGGACTTGTTCAAAAGTTTGCAAGCTATGTACAATGAATCCAATGAAGAAACTGCAATGGAGGAAAAAAATCATTGAAGCTCTGCTTTTCACACCGCGGAAACTTCTCCATCAGCTATCCCTGCAAGCATCGGCTCAAGCACGACCGCTGAGCGACCGCTGCAACGCAGGTCTTCCTCAACATGTTGGAATACAAAGCCGGCGATCTCGAGCGCGAACCCTGCGACAAGACCTGGCTCCTCGGCATGGCATTGGTCTTGGGGATAAGGGTGAAAGACCGCCAAGGGCCGTGGCAACAGAAAATCCACGAACATGTCATTGCGAATACCATTGAATGTCCTCCCAATGTTTTGTGATTTCAATCCCTTGCAGGCCACTCTACGGGTGGTGACAGGTGTCATGTGGTCGATTTGTGGTAGACCATAATGCGTTCCCATGGTAGTCACCTCACAAGGCACAAGGGGTCCTTGAATTGATCGCAAGCAAAAATGGGAAATCCATACAGTAGAGTCAAAGACACATGAGATGATTCAACATATCAGGTTTCGGACTGGGTACTGGATAGGAATCACATTGCAGCAACAGGCCGGTCTCAAGATTTGTTCATGTTGCCGTTGTTTTACTGTTTGATGGGGTTCTGATTACTTATTTTGTTTGTCGTTTGTCTATTCTATGGCGCACTTCACTGTGAATGACGGTACAAGGTTCCGCGGCGCAGGCGGCTTCGGGTGGGCGCCTAAGAAACCATGGTACTGGTAGTTGGTGGATATGCCCTAGCGGTTGGAAAAAAGGAATCAAAATATAATCCAATACACTCCAGAACAATCCAAAACGGATCAACATCCTTCTCGCACCATTGACCCGGCAAGTTTCACCAGAAACCACAGTGACGACATCGGTCGACATCTTGCACATTCTTGCACCATGACGGCGACTCGCTAAGGCGGCCACCACGGAATGCCTTGACCAACACAACTCCGGGCATCTTGCACTTCAACGGACCTTCTCATGAGGCTCTCCAAGTTCAATCAATTTCACAAGATTATCCAGCCCGACTTAGGCTATTTTAGACGCCTGCCGGAGGTTTGCCTGAGTTGAACTCTTATTCAACAAAACAAGGCAAGCAAAGAAATCATAACAACTGGAAAGTGGATTCCTCTTCTCTTGCACTTTCAGCCTGACAGCCAGATCCTGGGCCCATGTTGATCATGTTGCTTTTGTTGTATATCTAGAATATCGGGTTTCGATCTGGGCGAAGAGGACACGTCCATCCTTCTCAAGAAGGATCTGGCGAAAGGGGACATTAAGAACAGCATATTTGACTGTAAAAAAGATGTGTTTTATCCTTAACACAGCTGTAATCTCCAGATGTTGATCGGACTTTCTTGCAAACTCAATGCTGTCAGGATGGAGTATGGCCCAGCTGCTACCATGTCATCAATGGAAAGTTGGGGTCTCAATGGGTCTCATATCCCGGTGGCGGTGAGAGTCCAATTGGGCGGTCAGGACTTGTACATCAGTTTCCTGCTGGATTCATGAATCTGCTGTAATTTATATAATCATCGTAGTCATTTTATGATATTTGGAATCCTGGAGCTTGTGGTTGCGAGCAGCTTGTTTCTTACATCAATATGCTAATATGCCAATATTTGTGTGTGTAACAGTTTCCAACAGGTGAACTGAACCTTTTTTGAACCTGCCACAAAACTAGCCCAGCTTGCTGACAGGTTCCGAAGAAAAGAGCACGGCCACGCGTTCTACGATATAGATCATGACATTTTGGTTGGGCGCTGAGGAAGTGGAAGCTTTGCTTGGCCTTTCATGCACTCTTTTCGCTTCATCGCAGAAAAAAGATGTTTGCAAACATGTGAAGGCAGGCTTCTTTGATGGTGAAGCTGGTAATGATTGTGATGGCGATGCTGATGATGCTTGTGATGATGGTGGTTATGGTGAAGGTGATGGCGTTGGTGAATGGGAAGATTATCAAGATGATGATTACGATGATGATGCTGGTGATGATATGCAATAATCCCCCATGTAGGCCCATGTATAGCTTCTCTATAAAGTGGATATCCTTTACGTCTATAAAGTGGGATTCCGATCGCCACTTTATACACCGAACATGGGGAATAAATCCGTGTTTTGCGCAAAAAACATGCCCTTGGAAGTCCCTTGGACCTGGCAGGATGACTTGATACAACGTTGGCTTTCCAGTTTATACCCCGCCGGTTTCCCACAAGGAGATGACTCAATATATGCGGCAATGCATTTTATAGACCGTTGGTCCCTTCAAAGAATGGCCATAACACGTCGCACCATCCACTTTATATAAACATGTCTCCCCAATGGTTTCGAGCCAATATTTTTCTATTGGGGCTTTATACATGGCAAAGCATTTTATAGAGGGAAGATTGCCCTTTAAGAAGGGAACTTTTGCTGCAGCCATGGCATTTTATAGAAAGAAAGTTGCTGCAGAGCATTTTATAAAGTCATGAGATGCATCATCCAAGCCACTTTATAGAGCTGAACTTCTAGCAAACAATTTTACAAAGAGCAACGCAACGCCACCCGCGCCAGCAGTGCCGAGCACAGGCCGGATCAACGGAGAACCGATGCCATGGAAGAATCTGAAACAGTTCCTTGCTCAATGTGCAACCGCATATAAGCATGAAAACAGTCCGTAAAATCGACAGGCGCCCCCGCTCCTGCGTCCAACGGCAGCAAGCTCAGACACGACAGAAACGAATCCAGAACAGTCGTCTCAAACCAACAAAAAACGAGACAACACAGCAAACGTGAAAGGAAACCGCCAGTGGGCCACAAGTAACCACTCTCATTTCATTGCCCCTGCGCCAGGGACCAGCGCGACGACCCCACCCGCGCCAAGCCGCCCGAGCCCTTGAAGACACACGAAACGAAACGAAACGAATGGTCCTTGGCCTGTCTTCTCAGTAGGTGTAAAATGAAACAGGGCAGATCACATCTTCTCACCGGCCTTGGTCAACCTCTCGTCGCGTCGTGGCTGTTTCTGTCACTATCAGGCACGCTCCGTCCTGTGGGCCCTGCACCGCCCTCAGTAA
>Ga0126342_10012830_pt1 | contig 14906 bp, 13 predicted proteins | sample Cyp1metagenome_FD_92528 | JGI IMG/M metagenome (GOLD analysis project Ga0126342, IMG submission 92528) | Coral microbial communities from Lord Howe Island, Old Settlement Bay, Australia - Cyphastrea 1 metagenome | ecosystem: Host-associated > Invertebrates > Cnidaria > Coral ...
CAACGAAGAACAAACCCTTCCGCGATTGCTCACTGTGGTACCGCGGTTGCTACGCGATTGGCTGAGCGATTGAGGGCTGTCCGGGAAAAGGTATTTTGGACAACCCCCATATATATATATATCCTTTATTCACACTTACATACTTAATATATCTTAAATATACGTATATCTTAATATTTTAGTTTTCCCACTATTTCTGCAGTCTTTTGTGCCCTTGAGACTTTCCTGTACATAGCACACCTGCGCGCAGCCCTGCTACGTCATGCCATTGGCAGCACGAGACCTACAACGGGTGGTGTGGGCAGCTTTGGAAGACGGTGATCTGGAGGCTCTGCGAAAGCTCTCCGAAACGAATGTGGATTGGAACAAGACCCACCCTTCAGAAGGAAGCACCCCACTGATCAAAGCAATCTGCAGGCTGGCGCAAAAGAGAAAAAAAAAATATCTGGACATCATCGAGTGGCTTATCAGACAAGGTGCTGATCCAACCTACACACTACCAGATGTCTCCAATTGCAGTGTGAGACTCTCAGCAGCTGAGAAGATTTCGTTGGCAGGGCACTCTGCTTTTAGCTCCATCACTGCCTTGATGAAGACCCATAAGAAGTTGGAAGTTCCCTCGTTGTCGAAACTACTTCGAAAAGCCAGACGTTTGATGACCAGTGCGTCAGTGGCATCCATGTCTTCGCAACGAGATCAAGTCCGGGTTGACAAGAGCGTGGTGGATCTTTGGGAACGCATCTTGGAATCAACAGCCTCACATGATGTGGCCTTTCAAACTGCCGGCAAACCAGTCACAGCTCATTCACTCGTACTGCTGGAGGCGTCCCCAGTGCTGAAAGCTATGCTGCACTCACCGATGAGAGAAGGTGGAACCCGACAAATTGAAGTGAGGGATACGTCCAGCAGTGCCGTGCAGCTTTTCCTTGAGACCCTCTACACATGCTCCAGTCGTTTGGAACCCACCTGCCAAGATGTCTTGGCTGCGCTGGACTTGGCACATCGATGGCAAGTCAATGGCGTTGTCGTGATTCTCTCAGAGGTGTTGGAGGTGCGGGGTGGCCCATCACAGTTCTAAACCTGCCCATGTTGGCTTCTGTTGAACGCTATTATAATTTTATAATTGCATTGACTTATTTTGAATTACTATCAGGATATTATCATTCGACATTGATATATATATATATATAACATATAATTATATTATATATACACACATACACATCTGAATTATATCTTTTTTTCGATCATTGATGTTTAAAGCTTTCTTTTTGTGACGTCCTGCTGGCCAGGAGATGATCAGCGATGACGACTTCCTGGCCATCGCCGAGGCCGCGGTATTGAAGGACCTCACGAGGTTGAAGGAGTCCTGCCGATCCTTTGGGGAAGCGTCGCAGTCGGTACAGGACAGGTTGAAAACCGAAGAATTTCCTCAGTGCGTCTTGGACCTCTTTGCACAAAATGGCCCGCCATCGATTGCAAACGACAAGAAAAGAAGGCGGTTTTGAGCTCTCAGAAACTGCGAGTTCATGGATGGCAAAGATGGCCACAAATTGCTTTGAACAGATACTTTTGAGCAGGTTTCACCTTTGAAGTTCAGGGCACTTGTGTGTCCCGAGGATTTGAGATAAAAAGGGGCCAGTGCCAGAACACTCATCGCCAGTTCTTAGTGAGATTATATATCGCTTGTAACATAATATTACTTCTTGCCTGGGGGATTAATAAGCTCATACATGATTTGTCATATCCACATCCACTTACTTGTAGCCCCTGCTCCCCTGCTTAGGCTTGAAGGGCCAAGTGGGCACTGGAGCTTCCTTGAAGTGTGTGGGAAAGGTGGGCCACAACTGTTGAGAAGCTCCTACCGAGATTGACTTGTTTGGAGTGTGGAAGTCCAATGGTCAAGAGCACAGGTAAGTATCACAGAACAGATGTCTCGAAGCTTCAACATACATCAAACCTTCTGCGATTTTTTAGATGTGTTTTTTTCCTGGCAGATTGTGGAGTCTCCTGGAAAAAATCAAGCAGTGGAGCTGCTTGTGAAGGCAGAAGTGGGACAAAGAAAGGAGGTTAAAACTTTGAAGATGTGAATGCTTTCCCATGGACCCATTGACAGCTGAGAGCAGTTTTTTTTTCTGGATATGACATGATTAGACAGGCAAGGTACTCAAACATCAAACAACGTCCATGATGTAAGCACTACCAGGGGGGCATCTGCCAGGAACCAGGTACTGAAGTTGTGCTATTTGGAGGTGTTGATGCGAAGGAGCTGCTGTCAAAAACTCTCACCTCTCTGGGGTACAGTGGAAAACCTGCTGAAAGCTGGTGGCGGTGCCTCACTTTGTTTCATACTGTTCCACCATTCTTCGGTTTTGAATTGTGCTTTTATCATCGTTGATCAAGTCTGGGTGCTGGAGTATATTGCTCCAGAAGTTTAGTGTGACCCGAGCCGTGAAAGCCCGAAAGCTCACTAGATTCAGAGGCATCTGTTTTCAACATGGGGTCATCTTGGTCTCCAAACTGCAGTGCCTCCAGATGTCCACACTGTGAGAGGAATATCCCCTTTCGAAGAAAGGCCATAGCCATGAGCTGCGGGCTCAGCCTGTCAGACACTCTCCGGTATGGGTTAAAACTCATGGGCCCACTAGGTGAGGGCATGAACATCATTGTACATTCACCATCATTCACCTATACCAAGCTATTTTGCTGCAGTTTACCAGGCATTTCAGTGGAAAATTCAGGTGTTAGCTCCAGACATTTCGGCTCATTGATTTGGAATCAGAAGTTGGGCGCCCACAGCCAAGATGCCCAGTGTTGCCGGTGTGGATGTTCCCAATTGGTGTGTGGCAGGGGCAGCAGGGGCAGCTGCCATGCTTACGCCTGCTGCGGTCTATGCTTACCTCTTAAGAACCAGCCGGCAGCGGAAGGAGTTCTTTGCCGACATCCCTCAGCCAAAAGAAGAGTCAGTGATCTTTGGTGGTGTCGGAACTTTGGTGAAGATGACCAAACCTGACAAGGCCCTGCCCACAATCAAGCAAACCTATGAGGAGCTTGGGGACACTTGGGGGGTCCGATTGCCCAAGTGGCTTCTCCGGAACCACGAGTTCTACTTGCATACTCGTGATCCAGCAATCATCGCGGAGATCCTGTCCAAAAAGGACGTCTTTCATTCACGAGCATCCGGCATGGTATTTGACAACACTATCCCCTTGGGTTTGCTCGCATTGAGATCGGAAGGGCCCCATTCTCAGTGGGCATTCCATCGCCGTTTGGTTGCACCCTTGTTCAGTGACAAATTCTTGCTGGGCTATTCTGAGCAGGTTCATGAAAAGGCTGACTTGCTGCGATTCGTTCTGAACGAGAGGATCAAAGATACCAAGAGTCCAGAGGCCCAGTGTGACCTCCAACAATGCCTGAAGCTTATTACCTTGGACATCATCGGCAGCATTGGCTTCGGCTTCAATTCCAATGCGATGATGACATACCTGCCAGAGGGGCACCCTCAGGAATTGAGCAAAGCAGAGGCTGCTGGCGAGCTGGAGTTCCTGAACTTTAAGCTGAAAAAAGAAGCTGTCCTGGTTTAAAGTTGAAAAAACATCAACATGTATTATAAAATATGACTGACTCTTACAAACTTGTCCTCGCTGGTTTGCTTTTTTAGAGTCATAGACCTCAAGGAATGTGTGGCCAATCATGTTTCTTCTGTATTTCTTTTGAGGGTGCTATTGCATGCTGTTGAGGTTTCTAGAAGCTTCAGAGGTCCTGCTCCAGGAGACGGCGAAACGCAATGCAGAGCCAACGTTCATGAGATATATGCCCCGGCGTTTCATGCGCTGGCGGAAGGCAACTGGGAACTTGGACAAGCGGATCAATGCGGTCTTGAGCTCTGGCAAGTCGGAAGGTTCCAGGTTGAACATGCTGAAGGCCCTTCAGGATGCACATGAGGGTGACAAAAAGATGAGTAAGGCAGAGTTGACCGATGAAATTCTGACACTGCTGATCGCAGGTCATGAGACCACGGGCTACACCACATCATGGGCTCTCTATGAGGTTGCTTGCCATCCAGAGGTCCAAGAGAAGATTCTCGCAGAAGCATCGGCAGTCGACCTGGATACCCTCCCCCTGACGAATGTTCAGAGCATGCTTCCCTACTCGTGGATGGCTTGGCAAGAAGCATTACGCTTGCATCCAACTGTCACCATGATTGGTCGGCAGGCCGAGGTTGACACTACCTTGGGAGGAAAGTACAAACTGCCAGCTGGCAGCATCGTCGCTGTTTCCCAAGTCATGCTGACGCGCAGTGAGGAGATTTGGGGACCAGATGTCATGAACTTTTCTCCTGAAAGGATGGAAAAGGGCTATCCGGAGCTTCACTTGCCTTTCGGCTTTGGTGGCAGGACTTGCATTGGCAAAAGGCTTGCCTATGTGGAGGGTGTCTATTTGCTTGCCTTTTTGGTGAAGAACTTCAGACTGAGGGTTGGAGAAGAAGCCCCGATTCCCACTCCCTGGATCACAGTTACCCACAGCGCAAAGGAAGGCATCCACCTCATGATGTCCAAACGATCGGAACTTTGACAACTGTGAGAGATGGCCGGTCCCACATTTTGCATGAGTCTGAGGAGACTGTTGTAAAGTGTATGCTATAGTGATATGGGCATGTTCTAGACATTGCCCATCTTTACGATAACTTATCATGCATAGCATGGAGTTTGCGGGGTGTGATCTGCTTTTGGGCAGCCAGCAACCTTCATGCTTAACCCGGCTCGCGGCCACCTGTAGAGTGCAAAAAACAAGGACGTTACATGACGTTACGTCCATGGGTTAAAATATGTTGGCCCAATATTTTGGAGATGGACATCCGTTTCCAAGCTATTTTGGGGTTCATCATGCGTACCAGGGTTTTAACATGTTTTGACCCATAGCCAATTTACGTGGCATTTCAGTGGAAAATTCAGGTTTTTGCGATCCATCGCCCATTTGCGACCCCGCTCGAACTTGATCGGCAGCGTGTCTAACTCAGTTCAATGCTTTGCGTGCCAGAAAACTTCAACATGGGTTCCTTTAGATTTGGAGAGCCGAAGGGAAGCACCTCGCAAAACTACAAACTGCACAACTTCATTTTCTGTAGGGCTACTGGGTTTACCCGGATTGTTCAAGTCAAATTGTCCCCCGTGAAGTTGACACATGCTCAGGTTGCACGTGTGCGTGCAGCCCTTGCACAAGCAACGCATGAATTCTTCAGGCGGTATGTTTGAGGAGAGGAATCCTGGCCACCAATCTCTTGAGAACATATGTGACTTTGTCAAACATGGGTTAGTTTCTGATATTGGGTTATGGTCAGCAATCGACTAATATGGAGTTTCTTACGCACATTTATCACGATTCTCCTTCTGGGATGGATGATCATAAATGATCATAAACCAGCCATTGATCATAAATTGAATCATAAATGATCATAGATCATATGCATACCATATGCCATATTTGGACCCTAGCACATATCGTTTTGGTGAATCCTCGGCAGGTCCAATGGTTTCCTTTATGTCAGCTGCCTCAGTGAATCGCGCGTAAACTTTCCGCGAACCGCGACCGCGTGGTGCCATGTTTGTGGGGCCCAGGAATCCCCTATTATTGATGGTATTGATGGCCAATAGTTACATTATCATTATTAACCATCATTACATGGGATTATTGATCATATTAATAATGTTAAATAATAATACATTATTCTCATTATTGATGGTTGTTCCATATTATTCCCATAGTAATCCCATAGCAATCCCATATAGAACTGATGTTGCAGACGTTTCATCGGATGAGTGACTCCAGGTTCACACACCGCTGATCACTGCAGCAGACTGTGAAGGTGCTGGCGAGATGCGTCTCAACTGAAGCATTGACAGGTGTGTCCGAAATGGGATTTTCATGGGGAACATGATGATTTTTATGCGGAAAACGATGACCTTTATGAGGACAATGATGAGTTTATGGGGAACATGATGATTTTTGTGGGCAAGCGATTCATTTTTATGGGGAAAAATGATGATCACGCGTGGGATTTTGGGGGAGTTTTCTTCTCCACAGAATCCACTGAGGTTCCAGGTCACCACAATGATGATGGATGCAGAGAAAGATGGCAAGCCACTACCAATGGTGGGAGGGAAGGCGGACGCACGGGACACCATGAGACAACTAGCTTTGGTTGTTAGCATGCTTTCACATTTTGTTGATCTCAACTCATCGTGGATTTGGTATGAATTGCAAAAAAACCGGTCTGTTTTTTCCACGCGAGACAACGACAAGCTTTTGCAAAGGCTATTTGAGGAGGGCACAGGTTTTCTCAGACTGCTCCATTTTGCCCAGTGAGATAACTGGATGGTATCTCTAGATATTTGATGTTTTGCCCAGTTTGACTACTCCAAAGATTTCTTCCAAAAGCCGGCCTTCTTGACCGTCAGTGGCCAGTGTGTATCTCAGAGTTACGCAGGGTGAGTTGGAGATCCTGTTTCGCAATGGGTTGGTGGCAGATGCCCATGAATCACACCTGGAGTTGTCTCAAAATTGGGGAAACATTTGGAACATCGTATGGTTTACCTTCGTTTCCCAATCTTTCAAGGGCCAGAAAGTGGAGGTCCGTCCTCAATTTTGAGACAAACCCGCATGGATCAGATACCTGCAACCTCATATTTGAGGGATTAACATCCATCTATCACTTGTATTGGCCAGATCTTTTTCCAGAGCTTTCCTCATGGGGATGATTTTTTGGGCATTGTTTGTTTCATCAATTATTATCAATTATCAGTAATATCGTGAAGCATCATCAGCTCTCATCAGCTCTCATCAGCTCTCATCAGCTCTCATCAACTACCATCCAACACCATCTCAACTAGCATCAAACATCATCTATCATCAAATTTACACTAGTTTCCAGTGGTTTCCAGATTTCGCATCTTCCCTTTCTTCCTTTCCCCCCTAGCCATGGACTTCGGCCTGGGATCTCACCGGGTTTTGGCGTCGAGGCTGTCCGTGGAGAACTACTGCTGCTCCCTCTCCAAGGTCTACACCTTCGGTCCCACCTTCCGAGCTGAGAACAGCCACACCTCCCGGTGGCCTGGAGTGATGGACAGCTGGGGGACAGCTGGGACTTAGTAGGATACTAGGATTTATAATAGTAGGATTTTTCATGGGATTTCATGGGATTTAGATAGCTAAGGTGGTTCTCGGGAGTGATGGATGTGGGATGTACTTGTAAAATATACACATCTCATTTTTTCCGGTATCTGGATCTCCGGGGCAGCTACATGCCGCGAAAAATAGAAACATGTTATTTATATAATATAGTCTATTGGTGAAATAAATCAAGCAGACAAAACATCTATACATATGCGAGACAGAGAATACGGTGAATGGCTACAGATGACTGCTAATGTTTGCTGTTGACTGATGCGTATCCTTCACCTTTTATGAATGAGTTGAGTGGCCGTGAGGCACCTGGCAGAGTTCTGGATGATCGAACCAGAGCTCGCCTTCGCTGACATTTTCGACGATATGACCCTTGCGGAGGCCCCAACTGGTCACAACTGGGCTGGTGCCAGCTGTTCCAATCGTCCATTGGCTGAAGAAAGTCTTGGCTCTCGGACATGCACAGGACTACCTCAAATATTGCGTGAAGTACGCCATGGTCCACAACCGTGCGGACCGGGCAACTACTAATTTAGCTCTGAACTTGCAACAAGATTCAAAGTTTCAACGATGCAGTTGGCAAATTCAAAGAGTGAAGAAATCAGTAGCTGGATTCTCGACATTGTCGGAATGACGATTTCCAAATCCCATGTGAAGAGAGAGCGCTTTGCTTCAACTGTGTTGAAGAATCATGCTACGTGAGGTCCCCTGTGTTTCACAGTCACTGTCAAAACACGAGGACTTAGAATTTTTCGAAGACAAGATCGAAAAGGGGCTGGTAGCTCAGATCCTTCGTCCATCGTCTCCCAGGGGGATTTTTGCTGATTTTTGGTCCCATTGGCCCATTGATCTCACAGGCTCATCAAGAGATTGGAAAACCTGCTGGCTGAGCCGTTTGCTCGGCTGACCTACACAGAGGCCCTGCAATGTTCATTTTTGTGCTTGGTAGCACTTCACTATTGAGATTGATGTTTAAAATTGGTAATCATCAACATGGCCATGTGAATCCATGTGACAGAATTTGTTACATTCTTCCAGTCTGTCCAGATTTGTGACACCAAGCTCAAGATTCAGCCCGTTTGGAGGCCATCAAGATTTTGCAGGACGAGTCTCCCAAAGCTGGCTTTCAGGTGCCATTTGTCGGGACGACATTGGATGACCTTTCAAGACTCGCTACAGGGATCTCTAGAGATCAGTGTATGGACTCCTCACAGCATCAGGGCCTGGCGGCCACCACTGAAAACACTGATGATCACTGATGGTTTCAGAGGCAACAAGACTTTGCCCTGGGATCACCAAGCTGTAACAACCAAAGGTTAGAGGTGTGTTAGAAGGTGTGCAACACCGGATGATTTGGGAAAAACTTGCCAATCCTATATTGCCAATCCATTCAGGCTTTTTTCATGGCATCACCTGCCATCTTTCACCAGGTGCCAGTGGAGTGGGGCATCGATCTTGGATCCGAACATGAAAGATATTTGGCCGAGAAGGCTCGGGAGTGGAGAAGGCCGTTCCCTTCGGGGTTGTGGCTATCAGAAAGCGAAGTTTTTGATGCCCATGTGAGGTTGTCCCAAAATGTGGGCATACCGTGTACCATGGTATACCCGATTTTATGGCCTTAAGAAATGGAACATCATGTGGGGTACCGCATATTCCGACACGTCCATGTATTGGACTTTGAGTGGCGATTCATCATTCCACAATCGTACAGTCTGCCGACCAAATTTCTGGACCTTGCTGTCACCGAATTCACCTTGCAGGGAGAGCTTTTCCTGCGAGCAAGTTGCTATGAAAAATTGAACATCCAAATTGCGCCAGGTTTACAAGAAGCCTGTTATCCTATATAACTACCCGAAGGTTGGAGGCTCAGAAGTGTATTGTTGCCAGAACTTTCTCTGAGTGGTGGGATTTACAGCTGTCCATTGTCCAACTTAGGACATCAAGGCCTTTTACATGAGGCTCAATGAGGCCTGGATGTTTTATACCCCGAAACTCCACTCAGCCATCGGATAAGTGCTGGTGTGCCGGAAATGAAGCGGTGCAGTGCAGCCACAGCTCTGGCTTTTCGACAGGACAACAAGACAGTGGCAGCCATGGATGTCTTGGCGCCGGCCATCGGGGAGGTGAGGTCTTGCAACAACTTGCAAAATGGGTATGTCTGAAAATGGGGTATACCATGGTATACCCCCAATTATAGCCATTTAGTAGGGATAATGATCATTAACCATTGGGTGTAGGGGTACACTATGTTCAGACAAACCCAAATAGCAAATACAAATCTGGAACGGAACGACCTAGGCATGTAGGCATGCAGCTGCAAAGGTGGTAGGGCTCCTGCCGCCAGCTGCTACCCCCAGATAAGCCAGGTGATTGGAGGTTCCCAGCGTGAGGAGAGGCGGGACACTTAGATTCTAATCACCGAATGGCTTCTTCAACAGCTCGGGTTTTCAGAGGTTGGCTCATCCAATTGGAGTCAGGTCTTGACAAGGTTGAGTTTCGGATAAAGGCCTTCGGATTTTGGATCTTGCTATGGGATTATGCCTTTTTACCTTAGATGTCCGGATTTCCTTTCATGCCTTGAGGTCGCTGAGCGACTAAACCAAAACCAGAGTACATTGGGCGATTTTAATCTGTAGCCTGCTTATAGCCTTTGTAGGATATCATGGGGGAAGATACCCCAAGTTGTAAGTCATTCGGCCAACCTCAGGGAACATCAAAGACCACTATGATGAATTATACGTCTTTTGATGTTTGTTGTGACATTTTTTTTGGTGAAATTACCTTACATCCTCATTCCCATTCTTCGTCATGATCATCGTTTCTCATCCATCCATTTCCCTTGATTTGGGGACCCCTACCCGTACCCTTATTGCGCTGTTGCCTTCCAAAGCCGAACGCGGAGAAACCACCTGGCATGAGCGAAAGCAAATTCCAGCCAGACTGCTCTGATATCATTAAAAAATCAAACGAACCATGATTTATTGATTAAAAAGTAGATGAACATGATAAACACAGTGAACACATAGATGAAAACCGGAAAACCAGCGGCAAATTGGCCCTCAATCTTTATCACTGAATCATCACCAAGGCTGGACGTCTTAGACCGGAGAATTACTGAGATGGGCCTTGAGCCGAAAGATTATTGGTGGTGCTCCCGCGCCTGGGAATAGGACCTGTGATCTGTGAACTCATAGAATGTCATAGAAACCAAGCAGCCCGATGCATGAACATCACTTGAACAAATTGTAGAAAACACAGAATTTCCTCAGGATGGTTCTCTACACACAGTAATGTGATCTAGTGTGTCTAATCACAAAATAATGGCGCAAAGAACGAACTTCCCTGACGAAAGATTCGTACCTCAGACAGCTTTCTGCAAGATCAGCTGGGTCACTCAACTGGGCTTGTCTGAAAATGGGGACCTCCAAAATTTGACAGTTTATCATCCTTTTCAATTTATATATTCAATTTATCTAAATGGCCATAAACTCTAAATCCCCCATTTTAAGACCCAGCTAGCCGGCTCCCGGCTCCGCAAGAGGTACCGAGATTTGCGCCGCTTCGGCTCAGTGCCACACAGCGGCTTCGGCCTCGGCTTCGAACGACTCATCATGTTGTCTGCAGCTCAGATTCGCGGCGTTTGTCGAAATGTGGGGTTTTCGTCCCCAAAAAACACCAGAAATGGGAAAAAAACCAATCCCGAAGCATTTTGGTTTACTATCGGGAGTTGATAAAACAATGATTACATTCTGTTCTCGTTGCGAGACATAGAAATTCTTGGCCATTTGGATGATCCTTTCGCTATCTGATCTTAGCTTTGCTCAGGACCACTGGTATCGAGAACATCCGGGATGTTATCCCATACCCCAGGTGCAGCAGAGGTTGCTGTCCCCTTTTTTGGGGTTGTCCATGGTTTTCCCCAAATTTGGACTCCCGAAAATTCAGGGTTGATACTGTAGTTCAAAACTTTAAAAATCATTATTTCCCCACTGGACTTGTCATGAGTTGGGCTATACATTTTGAGATAAACCCAACTGCACTGCTCCAGAAGACCTATACATCATGTGCTTGGAGGTATCCGGGCCATGCTGAGTTCTGAGCCCTCAACCGAACTGGGACGCTAGGAAAGACAAAATGAGAGGGAGGAACTGATTTCAAACACGTGCGCAACTGCTTACTTTAGAGACCACGTCTGCTGCGATTTGTTTGGAGACCGGTTCTGGCTTTACTCAAAAGCTTTGGCTTGCTGGGAGTCTTTGCAGCCACTTCCGTAGCTGTTTTTGCAGCCAGATTTCATTGAGTAACAGGCTAGCGAGGTGCCAGAGTGGGACCCAGTTCTCTAACTACCATAACTTGTATGCTGTAGCTCTTTGAATCTCCAATACCAATGACATCCAACGAGCCATGCAGCTGCTTTTGGGCTGATGCAAATGCACCAGACCCAGTCGGATCGTTGTCGAAGATCAAAATCAATATTGTGATTATTGTGCGCAGCTAACTTAAATTATATCAAACTATCCCATCTGTAAATTGAGAAAATTGAGATCATCTAAAAAGATATCATGCATACAGCTGTCAGGCCGCTGGAGTTCAGCTTCAAAACCTGGATGCCCCCGCCGGCCCAGCCGAGCAGCGCTGGAAGATGGTGGAAGCGAAGGCGATGGATGGGAGAACACCCCAAACATCAGGAGTTAAGCATCAAACAACCATCAGAAATGGGGACTTAACCATGAAATAACCATGAAATAACCATGAAATAACCATGAAATAACCATGAAATAACCATGAAACATGTTGATTCAACTATAAATTTGGATTCAACAAGCTCACAATTCCATTTAAAATGATGCGTGCCGTTGAACAGCTGGCCATAGCTGGCAAAAAAACCAACCCCATCTCTCTGGCAGGTCCCGGAGTCTGAGCTAGACCTGGCTTGCTGGGTGGCAGTGGTGGCTGCTGTTGCGCTGCGACTGCTAGGAGGATGACATCAGGGAGTCATGGAGTCAGCTCGTTTCATCGTTGAGTTTAGCTACTTGGGGTAGTCTTGGCCTGTCTTGGCTTTTGACCAACGCACAGATTTTGGCCCTTGTTGCTCTCAAAGACATTTTGGAAGTTTATGATGCCCTAACGAAAAATTGCCTTGCAGATGGACATGAGATTTGTGTGAACTGTTCTTCCGTGGATTGCACTACGCAAAATACTCTTGAGAGTTGTAATTGGACTTGGGACTTGGGTACCTTTTCACGTCATGACGTGCATCGAACCCTTGCAGTTTCCTGTCGCAGGAGACACTGTTCTCCTGGCCGTGCCGCACGTGCAGGGTCGACAGGTTGGCCCAACTGTTGCAGTTTCAACAAGCGCTGAATCTAAATCTCAACAAAACCAACGTGCGAATATGGTCGAATCAACGAAACCAATGGAGCTGGTGGGAGACCAACAATCACATTGAAACACGAAGTCACCAGACTTACCAGGAATTCCAACTGAGAGAACATGAGAGAACTAGTTCATGTCGATTCTCAGGATCCCTTCGGTCATCAAATCATGCAGCAAATTGGGGCTGCTGCGAGGCCGTCTTGGCAGTTCGTGTGCTGCCGGGTTCAGATGCCACACTGGAAGCGCTGGCGACCTTGATACGTGGACGGCTAGCTGAGGCCTCACGCTTCGCTGGTCTGGGTAGTAAGAAATGCTGCCAATCTCCCGGTCGGTTTCAGTTTCTTTGGCCCCGAAACAAGGGGTTTTGATGGCCAACTTGATGATTACCAGAAAAGTTTGATTGGTACTCCCTGAGCCAGGCAGAAAGTGAGCATTTGTCCTTTAACTTGGAGAAGACCTTTGCCAGCCTTGGATCCTTGGACTTTGTGGTTTTGAGTGCTCGACAAAATGGGTCAATTCCTGAACCTCGCAACCCACCGGCTCTCCTCTTGGCCTTCACTCTGTAAAAAACATCAAGAACTTGTTTCAATTCCTGCAGTTCAGTTGGCTTGCGAAATGTATCTCTGGAAATTTTGTGAAGATTTGTTGTTGGGGGCACTGATTGACTCCAGGATTCACAGGAAGACGGTGTTTTGGCCCAGGCGGTACTGCAGACTCTGCAGAGGTACTGAGGTTGAGCTTTGAGAGGAGGCACCAGCACTAGGAAAGGATCTTCACTGATGGCTTGGCATCAGCAGATCATCAGCAGTTCTGCTGCTGCCTGTAGTTGTTCTGCAGCACCAGTTGCAGGTCCCAAGATTTAGAGCTCGTGGAGATCTCTTATCGTCGCGTGAGTCAGAACCAGGCCTGGAGAACCGCGAACAGCCAGCTCTCAAGTCTCTGCTCCGCCGAAAGGTTTGGCTCTTTGGGAATGCCCTCAAGGGGATCCTGAATGACATACAAGGCTGGGTGAGGCTGCTGTTAATATCTTCTAATAATAATATCTTCTTATAGATTGCCAAGCTAAGCCTTTAACGCGCCTTGCGAGACCAACCGGCTCCGCACGGCGTGTTTTCGCTCTCGCTGGTGCCGCCAACGTTGCGGCGGGTGATGCTGCGGGAGTTCAACGACACCAGCCATCCGTTTGAGGGCGCGGGCCTTACGCAGGGCTCCTTTAACCTATTGTTGTAGGTGAATGAAAGTCACAAGGAGGGAAAATGGTGGTTCTACTTATTTAATTTATTACCAACATTTGCCCCTGAAAAGTTGGGGTCTGGGAAGAAGCCCTTTTGCAGGGTCAAAGAAAGGACAACTTGTTGCAGGCTACTTTTCAAGGCACTGGCTGAGAATAGAGTGTGCATGCAGGGTTTTTGCTCAGGTGAGGGGCCGCTCAATTGCACTTAGTTTGCAATCGCAGCAGATCACTAGATTCAATCCATCAGAGTGATACATACACCCACACACACACACACACGATAAGAATTTGATTTGTGAGCGGATGCACGCGTGTTTCAGGAAGCTTCTACATGAAATCATCCGTGCTCGTGCCATTCATCTTCCAGAGGTTGGCCATCCTGACACATGAACATGGTGGACTTCTTGGCTTGTGACGGCTGGTTTTTGTATGGTTTCATCACAATCATTGCTGTGCTCCTAAGCTGGTGGAGGACCACGTGGCGATTGAGGAAGACGGAGCCAATGAGGATGTCATCGCTACAACCTACTCTACGTTGCTGCAAAATAGTAGACGCCTTTGTGAGAAGCTATGTTTGCTGCGTGCCGAGGGCATCATAGGCGAGGGCTTGGTTTGGGCGTGGCTTTGTGGGGATTTTAGCTGATGGTCCCTGTTAAGGCCCCTTACAGGCACCTGACCAGACCAGTAAGTGCTCTGTTCCTCACGTCCTGATGCTTTTGGTAATACCATGTTGCTTCCTGGCTTTGACAATTAGGTATTAGATGGTATTACCAAAAATCATCAGTGATATTGGCCCAAAATATATTAAATATTGTTCTTTTCTATTGGGCCAGTGATGTTCTTTTTGCGCACCACGCAGTTCCAAATCACTGAACTGTCGATACATTCACCGAAGAAACATCCAAAAAACATACTCAGCGTAGCTAGTCATATAAACACACGCACATAAATTATCTACAAAACACACACACACATATATATGATTATATATGTGTGAAACTGACATGTCTTGCCCGGATCCTTGCATTGCTTCCACACTATATGGCAGTGAAACCCACCGTAGGCACCCTTGCTCGAAGCTAGGGAAGGTGGGCGGGACTTTTGCACTTGGGAG
>Ga0126342_10012831_pt1 | contig 14906 bp, 17 predicted proteins | sample Cyp1metagenome_FD_92528 | JGI IMG/M metagenome (GOLD analysis project Ga0126342, IMG submission 92528) | Coral microbial communities from Lord Howe Island, Old Settlement Bay, Australia - Cyphastrea 1 metagenome | ecosystem: Host-associated > Invertebrates > Cnidaria > Coral ...
AGGGGGTGTGTGGAGGGTCGGGGGGGGGGGGGGCGTACTAAAATGATTTGCAATCTCCTGAAGAATCAGGTAACGGGGCTGGCCGCCCTCCCCTTTACTTCGTAAAGTAAAACTCAAGGTAGCCCCTCTGGAGCTACCTTTCGTGATCATTCGAATACATTTGGTGAGATGATATTTTTTTGTCCTTGGCCAAGCTGCAGATTCCTTCGATGCTTGTGGTGCGTGTCGGGTTCTGGAATGGAGTCCATCCTGCAAAGATCTCAACCGGCGCCTTGCCAAAATCGGCCCACACTGTTCCAAAATGTTCCAAAACTCATGAAGGGTCCTGGATGTCTGGCACACTTTCACGGTGAACCTGGCGTGGGGACATCGCATCGAGGTCGCGACCAATTCATGTGCGTCTTCTGGTGTCGAAGTCAACGCAATGCGCAATGTATCGCGCCTCCGCCTCATCCGACCCTGGAACAAAATCTGCCTTGCAAAAGAAAGGCGAAGGGAAGGACCAAGCAACGCATGAGCGGAAGCCAAACGTGCTTAAAAGTTGCAAACAAGTTTCACTATGGCTCACGGCTCGTTTCCCAAAGGCAGCCCTAGGCCCTAGCATTCAAAATGCCACCGAGGCACCCTGAGGACCTTAGATGACCTTCTGCCTGGTGGTACGGGCTTTGATTCTGAGTTTTCAGACACTCGGTCCAGTGGCGAGTCCTGGTCACAAAAATGCGCCACTCAAAAGCCACACATTAGAATGTAACAGAAGATTCGGTTGATCATCCTTCACGACGAAGCAAACCAGGCAACCTCAAAACGCCTCAAAACCTGAAAACACTCATCTCGTTCCCATATCTGATGATATCATGCTGATTGAATTTCCAATCTGGCAATTGTCACTTTGATGTGCTCCCGTGCCTTCAAAGGAAGCGGCTGCCAACCTTCAACCAAAGCTTCCTGCCAGAATTCTGGCATTTGCATTGGATGCACATACATCGAAATACGGGTTAAGTTGTCACAACACCGACTGGTTGCATCAAAAAGTGCAGCTGCTCCAAACATCTCGCACCACCCTGCGTGAAGGGTTAATTAAGGCAAATATACGCAAATTACCCATGCAACCACACCCTACCAGCCTCTCGCGTATGAAACCCTGGAACCTTGACCACTGACGTCAAGGTTGCATTCAATCACAAATGCTGCAGCTTTCCAACAAAAAACAATAAGACTGCGTTTGAAGTTTTGAAGGCAGCATGCCAACATGCCTTGTCAGCATCAGATTTCCTGCGCATCCTGTGCAGGTCAGTGTTTCACACTACCTAATGAATCCTAATGGACTATAGCTAAAGGAGGAGAAAAACTCATTCAGCCTGAATCATTCAGCCACAAGCCGACCTTGGAATAATCCCCAGGTCACTGAGAATAGAGCTGGAGCCTCTGCAAGGCACAACAAAGGTTGTGGAAATTAATTGAAAGAAGAATTCAACAAATATGCGCAATCAGAAGAAGGATCAATATCGGGTTCTCTGAAGGAGACTGAAGGTTTGCACGGAGCCTGGCTCGGGGCACTGCAGCAAAGAGGATCGTCGTCTTGGTTTGGCAGTTGGGCCCAGCATCCTGTGAATGGCTGCATTTCCTTGCTGCTTTGTGCACAAGCCTTGCTCAACTTATGGTGAGGTCATGATGAATCTTGAAGCTTTCACATAATCACGAGAATAGTATATATATATATACGTATGCATATATATATATGTATATATACTAGTAATATAATCGTAACATGTATGTTTATAAGTGCGCGCGCGCACACACACACACGTGTCTCAACAGGCCCATCTCCTCAAGTTTGTTGGTGTCGGAACCGCAGGTACTACCTGTTCCGGGCCACACTTGAACCATCTTGAACCCATGCAAGATTTTCCGGGATCCAATTGGTCCGAGGCTACATCACGTGCAATCACTAATTGTCAAATCTTACATCCCGCCGAAGAGAGCCTGAACATCCGGAGCCGGAGGTACGGATGCTGGCTGTGGCTGTGGGGCCTGTAAAAAAGGGGGACTCACAGCTCAAGGAACCACAAAGGTGGAAAGCATTCAGTGAAAACAAAAGTCATTTGGATCAAATAGACCTAGATTGGATAGAATTCACCCACTGGTCATCGAGTTATCAACGGTCACCTCACTAGATGGGTGAAGAAATTCTTCGGATTCTAAATCATGTTTTTTTGCTTTCGGAATCAATGATCCCCTGAACGGCTTTTGTGTTCTATTGCAGCCGCGCCTGGTGCGCCTGATGAAGCTGGTGCAGAATGTCCGCATGTGAGGCATGTGAGACATGGGACTGGCGGCCTCGGATACTGTGGGTCGGAACAATGGCACGACCTCTCCCGAGCAGTTTGCCAACGTTGTTTTGAAGCTGCCCATCCTTGAAATTGAAAGCAACATGGTGACGTGACAACTTGATACAACTTGGGCGTTGACTGAAAAGGGACAGCCTTGACACAGGGCTTAGCGACAGCATGTGGCATGGAAGCGGATCGCTTACGCAGGTTGAAAGTGGGAGACTGAAAATGATGGCTACTCGGCTTCTGAAATCTCCTAAGAAAGAGCACGTGGCCTTTGATTCGGATCGAAGATCTCACTCACCGAAGAGTAACCTTCGATGTGTTGTGATTGAATCTTTGCACTTTGAAGAGGTGTCATCCTCTCCCCAATGCAGGCTGGCTCTGCAGTGAGGTAGTGGGTCCATGGTAAGGAAGTTGCAAGCTAGAGGGTTCGGAGAAGTCTCAACAAAAAAAATAATGTGCTGACATGGAGCTGCTCACGTCCTCAGAGTCTACCGCACCGGGCACAATATGAGACATTCCAGAGAGACTGCGTCCTGCCAAGACCTCAGAACATTTGGCCATCGTGCGACTGTTGCAAGCATGAAGTCATATTCCGCCATAAGCTGCAAGTTGGCAAGGGACAACCCAACTTCCAAACCGAGCGGCGTTCTTCTTGGAGCTAGCCTTAGGTGTCATTGGCTAAGGGCCAGCTTGAAAATGCAACAACCAGCGGAGCCAGTTGGGCAAACAGAAAAAGATAATTACTGCAGCTCATTGGCCCGAGTTCCGTCGCGAAGTTTGCCCACCAATCCGCTACGTCCATCATCCTTGTATATAATGGCTTGTGCAGAGACAACTTGTGCTGGCCGACCTTCTGAATTCTATGCTGTGCCAGTCAATCATGACCTGGTAGCCTGGTTCCAAAGTATTACAATGTTTTACCTTGTCTGAACATGTCGCCGGCAAGCTGCTTGTGCGGCGGCCCACATCAGCTCCTGCACAAAGCAAAAGTGTGCACTATCACACTCAGGATGCAGAATTTAGAGCATCAAGAAATGAAAAATGTGCTAAAACGCTGAGAATTCTAAACTGCACACAAAATGTTGCGTGTGTGTGTGTGTGTGTATGTGTGGATTTTTCTGGTGTGCGTATAATACATCGAGTATACTGATATACTGGATGGGTCGACAGGCTTAGCTGAGGCAGCTCCTCATGCTTTTCCACGATGCGCATGTGCAGCTCTGTGAGCTGCTCTTCCAAGAAAGCACTGAAAACATGTGCCATGGCTCTACCACCGCCGAGGGAAGATGGGGAAGTGAACAGGAACTGCACTCCCACACTGCTGATCTTGGTGCATAAGATACATTGGCTTGCCAACTTCTTAATACCCAAAATATAGTTTTCTGCATAGAAGTAACCTGATGAGTTTGGGTTTGCAGGGGAACGGACATGTAGAAACAGGAAAGCCGAAACGGCTACGAATCAGCTTCACTGTACAGACTTCTTAGATTGTCTACTCCCTGCGTTGCACTGATGTATTTGCAAACTGCAGAGGCCGGGAGGTATCCCGGTTGGCCCATGTGCCAAGAAACCATTGCCGGCATCATTCGAGTCGGACTGGTGAACAGGTGGAACCACTGTCGCATGGCTGGTTCCCTTTGGCAGGCGGTCTGCCCTTTGTGCAGCCTCAACAGATCCTTGGAAAGGTCCAGTCCCGAAAAAAGTGGCAATATAAGCCATATGTGCCAATCATGTATTGCAAGGAATGGGCTTAGCGGCTTGGACATGAAGGAATGAGCAGAGAAGGTTTGAAGCGGCGGAAGAAACCCAAGCTGCGCCAAGCATCTCTCAATCTCCACGAATGACTTTGCAACATTGCTGCCAAGCCCCACTGACGTTTGCCCCTTCCGCCGGTCGACATCATAGCGGAAGGCATTGCAGTAGCCATGAAACCTTCCAGCGCATGGGGAATTCAAAGAAAAATGATTTAGCAACCACATGCAACCACAGAAGTGTCCCAATCCTCTGGCTCAAAACTGATTAGACAACTTTTGGCTGCGCAAACTCAGGAGCAGGTTCTGCTCGAAGATTGATGAGACACGAAACATCTTCAACACCTGACCCCATGACCAGGTGCCCTTCAGAAGTCTGTGGCAAAGTGTTGGAAGATAAAAGCGGACCTGATCACCGGTCCACTTAAAGAGTTTGTCTGTTGAAAATGTTCAGAGATGCTCGCAGGGTCTTAGAGACCTAGAGATTCTTAGAGATGCTCAAAGGGTGGTGGACTGCATGGATTCCCTCCTCCTGCTTGCAGCTTCCAAGTAGGCAGCCGTTTGCATCTCCTTGAGGCGACTTGTGGCTCGACGAGCCGCGAAGCCACTCTCCTGTAGGGACCCCACTGCAGCCACCATGACACCTGCAACTCCTTGGTCTGGGGCGCTCAAATCTGCTCCTGCAGGAGCTGCACTCCAACCACTTCCTGTGTCACCTTCAACAGCATCCACGTTGCTCAAACGTTGCAGCCGCTTTGCGTGGGAGCGTTGCTCTTCTGCACGGCGCTGTTCTTGAATCTGTGCCCATTTGTCTCTGCCCAACTCTTTGATTTGGATCTGGAAGTTGGGGCTATCATCGTACATGGTTTCAAAGATACCAAGGCTATCAGCATCTAAATTGCCATCCTCTTCAGATGCACCTTGAAGCACCTGAATGTTTTGCAGCACTTCCTCCAATCGTCCCTGACAATGGCAAATGAGCCGCACTGAATGCTCATAAAGGGCATCGACCAAATTTGTAAATCTTCTCGCCTCATTGTGCTCTTCGAGTGTGAGCTTGGGCACATCGTGCAGAAAGACGGTGTGGAAATTCGAGGCGATGATCAAGAAGTCTTCTGCAGCCAGAGGCTTCTGGCAAAGATCATCAAAATGAAATTGAGCAAAGCCGTTGCTTTGCCCAGGAATTGCTAGCTGCCGGTTCCAAGAGATTTTCAAATTTCCAGGATTTAGTTCTTCTGGGATGACCTTCAATGCCTCCTCTGCACTTCCACCCTCAAACAGGGTCCTATCATTTTGCGCTGCACACACAGTGTCCTGTTTGGCACGGTCTGCATGATACATGGCAGCCCTGTAGTCAGCGCCGAGCACACCTTGTACCAGAAATTTCTCTCGTAGGTGAGCTACAAGTGCCGGCACGTAGCGCTCCCGATGGAGGCCTTCCTTGTAAAGATCCTCTGGTGGACGGTTCGTAGTACAGACCACTGCGACGTGCCGAACTGCCAACAGCTGCAAGAGCTCTGCCAAAATAGCTGCATCTGCCACGTTTGTAATGGAAAACTCGTCCAGGCAGAGTAGATCACAAGACTTGCTCACTTTGTCTGCAAGTCGCTCGAGAATATGCCTCTGCGGTTCTGAGTTTGCTCTTCTCATGCTATGCAGCTCTTGGTGCATCCACAGGGAGAATTCGTGGAAGTGCTGGCGCTGTGCTCGCCAACCCTTCAAAGCAGTTAGGCAGAAAAGATCCATCACAGTACTTTTTCCGGTGCCGACAGTGCCATAGACATAGCAGCCAGCAGGAGAGAGAGCCGGAGGAGGTCCCAGCTGAAGCCAGCAAACTGGTCCAACCATTCGTGGGGAGGAAGGGGTGGATGGAGCGCGGCTCATCCAACTCGACGTCCAAGCGGCAGCATTTTCTCGCTGTTCTTGAGACACGCGGCCTTCCTTCTCCTTGGCAACTGTGGTGAGGCGTGCCTGCTCTGCATCCCACCGACTCTTGGCACCACGGGCAGCATGCAAGGCATCAGGCAGTCGGGCTAAGGCCTTCACGGCAGCAGCCTGATCTTGGTTCTCTTGCAGCTTTCCTTCAGAAACTAGGCTCGAATGGGCTGAGGACACATCCTCACCTAGAAGAGATTGCCACCCTTCGCCCAGGCGAAGACGAAGTGCCAAGCGTTCAGCATCCAATGTGACGCTTTGAGCTGTGATACCCCGGCGGCTCACTCTCAAGCTAGCTTTCATCTGCAAACCTCTGAGCTTGAAGGACTCAAAGACTTTAGCAGATTTCATCGCTTGAACGCGGGCACCCAGAACCATACGAACTGTTGCCTCTTGTTCAGCTCTTGCTGGAAGCGTATTTTCAAAAATCAAAAGCTTTGCAAATGGTTTGTGGGTGTGTGCTTTCACTCCCTAGGTCTTGCACTGTGCGGAGAAGGTCTCGTGACTGAACTGCAGGGTGGGATACTGTAGGAATAGGGAAAATGTGCAGTGTGCAAACGAGGCCAAAATTGAGACTGAGCAGAAATATGCGGAAATGCAGAAGTTGTCAGGGCACATATGCTTTGCAACATGCTCTCATGGCCATCAAGTCGAAATAGCACCAGACATGGCCAAAATGTCATCGTATGTCAACGGATGTCATCGTATGTCGTATGTCATCGTCAAGGTATCTGGACGTCAAGGTATCATGTGAAAGAAAACAAACTGAGGCCATCACCACCACATATGCCACCGTACACGCGCATCACCTCCGTTGTAATGTCCACATGTGAGCAGGGAGTCGGCCAGGCCTAAGCGCAAGGAATTTGGAGGACAAAAAGGGACGAAAAGGGTTCAAGCGAAGTTCAAGCCATGTTTGACAGTTTTGATGGTTTTGACTGTCTCATTTGCCTTTGTTGCACCATGTTGCACCACAATCTATAGACACTTTGCTTCGAACATAGTGCCATGCTGGCATCGTCCGTCCACTGGCCTGCAAAAAGTGCAAACTTACGGGACACAGTCTGGCCAACTCTTGACACGAGAGTCTCCTGGCCTAGTTTAAGGTCAAACTTGTTTCTGACATTCCTGTAGTGCAACTGTCCGTCTTTCAGCGTCGTTGCCAAATATGGCCGCCGGTCATCATCTGCACAGCTTTCCTCACAGTTGTGCTGGCTGCAGAGAACCACTAGAAGCATGGTATTTCAGGAATCTGTTTCAGCCACAGATCTAGATCGGGTCTTTGAGACACAAACGTGCACAAATGATATATTGCATTTTATTTCTATCTGTCTCTCTATCTAATCTAATCTAATCTAATCCAATCTAATCTTATCTATATAATCTAATCTAATCCAATCCAATCCAATCCAATCCAATCCAATCCATCCATCTATCTATCTATCTATTGAACCTATGGTCAAAATTGATTCAAACTGATTATTCAAGTTGATTCAAATTGCGTGAACACTGCTTGACATATCTCCCGCACCTGTGGGCTCGCATCAACGGCACAAAACTCCAGCGGTGCCCCAACAGCATCGCCCAGTGCTAGCCCAAGAAGACAACCGATAGCACTGTCACAGCCACGGTCCTGAACTAAGACATCGAGGACTACGGAAGGGATGACTTCATTTGACACTGGCATTGACCGTCAAGGACAAACCCCTCACATCAGCCGCGTTGGTTTTCGGCTTGCTCCTCTGCTGCAAATTTGTCCAGAACACCCCACCATGCTGTGGATGCTGAACTGGCACTCCTCAGATTCAGAAAGAAATTGAGAAGCATCCCGCATCACTTCTTGCCACGTCACCAACATTCACCAACCACCCTTCAAACCAAGGCTCATTGCATCAGCAAGGATTGACCATTGACACAGCTCGCTCCCAAGCATCTGGCAAATGTGCGAGAAATCGTCTACTAGAACACCTGTAAAAAAGCGCCCCCGACATCATACAGTTGACTTGCATTAAATCCCCGATATTTTTCATGCATCAAGATGGGACCTTGTCGTTGCGCGGCACGCACATGGGAGGAGAGAGATTCAGCTTACTTTGGATCTGAGATAGCCTTAGATCAGCCATGACAATTGATCAGACTGGAATGCACATGCAATATCCAAGCATGCTCTTCTCAGACTAGGACAAATCTCTCTTTGCACATCACTACAGTCACCACTGCACAGGATAGAAAGCTCTGTCATTCGCAAAGGCTGCTGAACGTCCTTCATTGTGGCCAAGATTAGTTCAGGTCAAGCGTTTGCATCGTGTAACATCCGAATCCCCTACCCATCCACTGAGCAACTTCACATCGCACTATATTGTACTATATAGCTCAGCCAATTTTTCCAAAGGCAAGCAGGGTTCCAAAGCTGCACTAGGTGGTCGCTACTCAGCTACTCTGCCTTCAGGCAGCCAAGAAAGTTGCTTCCTCAAACCAAACCACTTGGTTAAAGAATTAAAGGTCTGTTTGCCTAAGCATTTCTTTGTATCCAGGTGCAGGGCCAGAACAACTTGCGCTCTCAAAGCTCAGGCGGCTAATGCTGTGTTACAGTTTAAATAGTTTCAGTTACAGTGTTACACATTGATTCTATTGGGGTCCATTCAGGCCGGGAGCAGCTCCATGGACCGCTTCTCCATGATGGCACGATCCGTGAGGCTCTTAATATGCACTTTTGATTCTGGGTTGGCATCATTTGTTTTTGCAATTCTGCTACGATTTTTGTTGTATCATTGCACGCTCAGACCATCAGAATTTCTCCATCACCATCTCTAGGATCCTGCTGTTTCATCTTTTTCAATTGCTGGCAGAGGTTCAATACAAAAAAACAAAACATGTGGATTGTATTATCTATCTGCATGTTTGTAGCACGACTTTTTTCTGGGCCAAAACACCTGCAGCAAAAGTGAATCAGCCGCAATGAACATGCATTCTCAGGAGTGAGTTTGGAGTCTTAGAGGGAAACAAGCCAAGTACAACAAGTGTATGGTCTTCCATCTCCATCTGATCTGTCTGGAAAAGTTCGTCGTGAGATGTGGCACAGGTGGCACAGAACCTTTTCTGCAGCTCTCACTCGCGCTCAATCACTCCGCTGCCGCTGCTGCTGCTGGCCTTGGTAACATCGATTATGATTCGACACAGCCGTGATACAAAGTCTGTCCGACCCAACACATTCTCAACGCCTGGTTCTCCAAATGCCTTTTTATGATTTTTTAGGGAAGTTCAATCTAGTGAGATGATATAACTAAAATGCCACAATGTGCCCAAACAACTCAAATATGACGCACTTCATCACCCACCCAAGACGCTTTTCAGAGAAGGGTGATCTAAAGGTGATCTATGGAGAACAAGATCAGCTGGAAACCATCAGAGGCCCCCAGTCCCTGTCTTTCTCTCCAGAACAGGGCCGCAAACGCAGTCAAACAGTGTCAAAGATCAGCATCTTCCAAACTAAGGTATCGACATCGCTGCTGGTCACTCGCTTCGCAACGAGATTCTGGCAAAAGACGAGGCTGGTGACAGACTGGGAAGATAGATAGCAACGTGACGGCGAAGTGGGTATCGAATAGCCATGGAATCACTTTTTCAAGCTAGACTTCAGACTTTGAAAGATAGTTACGCCAAGAATTATATAAATATTTCGAAATGTGTTTAAACGTTTTTTTGGCTATTTTCATGATTTCACTGGGTTGAAAAAATGATTTTTTACGATGAAAATTATGTTTTTTTCCACTTGATGATGCTTGAAAAAACTTTCTAAAAGCTGAAAACATGTTTAAAAACATGTTTAAAAAAATAAAAAAGTAGTACTAAATTGTCTTTAAGAAAGAACAATGTCAAGAAAAAAACAGTTTAAAAAAAAAAGAGAGAAAACATAAAAGAAATAAAACATAGCAATATCATTAAAAAAAAAATCAAAAACAAAATTCAGCATTCAAAAAAAATGGAAAAAAATAAAATACAGCATGAATTGCATCACATGTTTCTTTAAAAACATACCCACCCAAAAAAAAAAAGGAAAAAAACTAAATTTTATCGGATCAAATCATTTTAAAATAAGCAGAAAAACTATTTAACATAAGGTCCCCTCGCTTCTGTGCAAGTCTCAAAGCTAGACAGAGTGCCTCTGTAGGGCTGCTACCGGAACTGCTTCCCTGGAAGCCGAAAACCACGGTCGATTTCGTTTCTGTTATATTCACTCAGAGCGCTCAAAAACGTGCAAAGGCAAGTGCTTTGATTGAACCTCCTCGCTGCCCTCTTGGGAAGATAAACGGCCTTTGCTGTGTCAGCTCTGGTTTGGCAAAGCAAAGCGTCTGCAGGGCACTGCCAGGGCACCGACGTACTTCAACAATGGGTGCACGGCGATCACCTTGAACTGTCAAGGAGTCAAGACAGTCAAGGCATGTCAGTTCAACAAGGATGCGTTCCTGATCCAAATTTGGTAACTGAGACACGCACCATCCATCACTCCACCAGAGCTAGTCTCAAGTGGAACCTGGCCTCTTGGAGCTGGAGTTACATCCTCAGAACCTCCGAGAGCAGTATCAACAATACTGGTCAACTGGTCCAACTTGGCCCAACGGTCCAAGTCAAACTGTCAACAGCAGAGGTCGCAAGAATGCCAAGTGATTTTCTGCTCACGAGGCCTCCGTTTGAGTTAAAAGCAGCTATTGCAGGAACAGTCTGGAGACTGTCAGTTCCACTGGGATCAGCTTCATTAGTCTTCTGCACGCCTGGAAATCCCAACACTCCGAAAGAGACAGCCTTTCTCGGGTGGTTTCTCATGTCTTGGCCAAGCATGATGTCCATGCATGAGGTGTCATCGTGCCGTGTTGCCTTCTATTGAAATTGCTCTTTCTGGCTGGAATCCACCTTGGTAAAGCGATCTCTACATATCCTGACATTTACACGAGAACTCCCGCACACCTCTTTAAAAGTGGGCAAGGCACCTGTCCCATCGCTAGCTTCTACACGTTCGTGTTTTGTGTCTTCCGCTGGTTCTGCATCAGCCAAGCCTCATGGCCAAAGTCAAAACATCATGACTGAAAGTGATTGATGAGCCAAAGCCATCTGACTGACCGTTTCAAGTAAGCCTGTCACTCGGTTGTACGACTCGTTGCAATCCTGCTATGGACCGGCCATCGGACAAGGTACCTCCATCGCACTCGGCTCAGGTCTGTGTTGAAGCTTGAGACCCTGCTCCAGTGTCTACTCGTGAGAAACCTGACTGGCCATGACTGGCCTTGCTTAACTGTGACTGATTGCCAGCCTCCAGCACAGTCTGCATGAGGGTAGCCAGCTTCATGAGGAACATCTGTCTGTTCCGGGAAGCCTGTGCACTGCGGTCTAAAGAATTGTTGGCCACCTCACGGAAATAATATGCACATATATGCACGAGGTTTCGGAAATCTAGAATCTGCATTGAATTTAAGATTGCACTTTATTTGTGGCTATCCCAGGCAAAGCAGTCTGTTGCAAAGAAGCGCAAGACGGCATTCTACGACACCGTGTCCAGCTGTTTTACCCTCGCTTGCATCTCCATCAAAGCGAAACACTTCTGGAAACGCCACAAAAAGATCGTCGAGAAAAGACTGTCGAGATGGTTCAGTCATAGCAGTGACTGGGCAAAAGGCATCATCAAGCATATTGACATTTGATTTCCAAACTAGTTGGGGAGATCAAAACTCTCGACCACGGCTGAGAAGTTCAAGGTAGTTCAAGGTAGTTCAAGTTCAAGATGGCATCCAAGTCCAATTTTTTTGGAGAAACCCCCCGAAGCTCAGCGACACGTTTCCAGCCAAACCTTCGGATCCAGTACTCCACGTTCCCGTTGCAGTCGTACGCAAGTTCACAAAGCCTGCTTTCATCTGCCCATGAATTCCCGAAGGGGTAGCTTCCAAGGGCCACAAGGTCCCGGAAATCAAGAATGTCCCGCGGATAGGTGGTCCAATTGCAAACTTCATTTCAGAAGCTGAGAGGTCCCAAAGAAATGGGCCCGGTTGATTTGCCTGAACCACAACCTCAGACACACTTTCCGTTGCACTGAATTGTCCTAACTTTCCTGTACCGATGGTGTTCGTAGCGTCATCCACACTGTCAAAGGTGAAGACCGTGGTTCCGTTCTCGAATATCTCTGGCCGCCTGAGGGGCTTCAGATTGAGCTGGCTCAAGGATCCTAACAGCCTGACCAGGGAAGCCTTCTGTTTCAGGAAGTTTGTAGTGGACATTAAGCTTTGCCTCGCTCTTGCATGACAGCCTTGGTCTTGGGCTAACTGACGCCAGGCTTCTTCCACATCTTGTGCGGAAACATGCAGCCAGTGACTGACTGCTTGGTGGATCTCTGAATCTACGAATAGACAACCTGCAGATCTGTCGCTTTGCGCAGCTCTTTGTGCTTCACTTTGCATGCCTTCTAGCCTTGGTAATCCGCTCACTTTCATTTGAACCATGTAGATTCCGCAGCCAGCTTCATCACATTCATGCACGTGGCTTTCGTCACTTCTGGCAAAGGTGGCAGTTAGAGCGAGAAGGAGGAAACTCATGGCATGGCACCACATAATAGTGAGTAAGTAGTTTGGGAGATGTTCTCAAACCAAGCGTTGCAACATCTATCTATCGTAGTCTGCATGTGCAATGCGGAGGGCATTTGGAAAGTCTTGAGAATTGAAATCATTGATCCTTGGGCAAATGAAAGCCCTGCACTAGTCTAGTAAGTCTAGTAGCTGCAGCAGAACGCATCAACAACGACTAACATTGACACACCTTGGGCAAGATTGGGCAAGCGGTTCTTCAGTTTCTTCAACAACTTCAACAATGCACAGACTGTCTTGGCCCAAGGTCCAGCCTTCAGCATCCTCCCGGGTAGCCTACAAGATTAAGACCCTCGATGGTGCCCGACGGTGCCCAATCTGTGTTCCTACGACGTTCTGCGGTTTTCTTCGGTTTTCTACGCCTGTGGAAGGAGAACTTTCTGCATTCCCATGCCATGTCCTTGCCTCCTCCGTGTGGCGCTCTAAGGAGGCCAGCATCTTCTGCATGGCCTGCATGGCCTCAAGGTTGACACTGAGTCCATCCTTGAAACTGTTTCCAACCAGTATTATGAGAAAAATATACATGCGGCAAAGGCACACTCGTCAGGTTTCTTTCCGAGCGTTACGGGTGGATCGATTACTTTGAAAGATCCAGGAATCACGAGCAAGACATTGTAGCGGACAATATTGAACACCTTGCGGCTTCCATTCTTGTGCCCCCATTCTTTGGTCTGGATCTGGTGCCCAGACATTTGGCACGGCCAAGAGTGGGGAGAGCCAAAGAGGCTCATTGTGAGCCGCATAGCTGGCTAAAGCAGCTTCGGTCCCTTTTCTGCAAGCTCATGGACCAAAACCTGGAGAACATGGAGAAAATCGAGAATATAGACCTCAGAGGACAGCGTTGTGATGCCTTCCTGCCGCACTTTCATGGTGTTGGTGAAAAGCCTGAAAACCATGGCTCCTGAGGGCATGGCCATTGACTCTGGGGCAGTGGCTGTCGTCTTACCTGAGCCATCGAGTGGGGGTTGAATAGTGAACCCACCTTAAAATGTTGATATACAATGTGGCCAATCGGTGGAGCAACCGAAGGATTTTCTGCGGCTACTTAGCTACTTGCAAGAAAGGTCTTGTAAGGAAAGCCAGTTGTGATCGAATCCTATCTACCTGCAGTTTTAAGAACAATTATTCAACTCCGGTAACAAAATCTGGCGAGGAGTCACTAGCAGCGTTGCGTGTTGCTACTGCATGTAGCTATTGTACATGATCCACGCTGTACTCCACTGGAATTGGCTCCGAGGTGCAAGGAAGCCACGGATCTGAGCTTGAGCGCGCACCACTTTGGGCAAGACTGACATTTGCTGAGATTTATCCTGAACAAGTTGAAATTACAAAGCTTCTGTGACATCACTGTGCCAGAAAGGTTTCCCCTCAAGTCTCGCAAAGACGGTGTCTCCTGCGGGATAATCCGGATCTGCGTGGGAACCAGTGATGTGGCCTGTGACAGAGCTAGGCCCAGCTGAACCGATGAGTCAACTGAGTCAACAATTTCCTTTCAGCTTTCGTAGCATCAGCCGATCGCACAGGCCTTTAATGCTTGTAAAACCTCTTCCGATGCTTGCCCGTAGCCTCAGCGGCACAAAATGCTGGCCATCAAAGTATACGCATATATACTATTATTAGTGCATGTGTGTCTGTATGTATGCACGCATGCATGCAATACATGCATGCATGTAGGTATGTAGGTATGTAGGCATGTAGGTTTGTAGGTATGTAGGTATGTGTGTGTATGTGTGTCTGTATGTATGCATGCCTGCATGCATGCATGCATGCATGCATGTAGGTATGTAGGTATGTAGGTTTGTAGGTATGTAGGTATGTAGGTTTGTAGGGATGCATGCATCGTGCATGCACGCATGCATGCATGGACCGACGGATGGATGGATGCATTGATGGATGGATGCTTGCGTGGACAGTTGGATGTACGCATGGACGGATGAATGCATGTGTGGATGGATGGATGGATGGATGGATGGATGGATGGATGCATCCATGCTTGGATGGATGGATGCATCCATGCTTGGATGGATGCAAGCATGCCTGGATGGATGGATGCATGCATGGATGGATGGATGCATGCGTGGATGGATGGATGGATGGATGGATGGATGCATGGGTGGATGGATGATGCATGAATGCATGGATGGATGGATGCATGCATGCATGGATGGATGCACGCATGCAGGGATGGATGGATGCATGCATGCATGGATGAATGGATGCATGCATGCATGGATGAATGGATTCATGCATGCATG
>Ga0126342_10012832_pt1 | contig 14905 bp, 12 predicted proteins | sample Cyp1metagenome_FD_92528 | JGI IMG/M metagenome (GOLD analysis project Ga0126342, IMG submission 92528) | Coral microbial communities from Lord Howe Island, Old Settlement Bay, Australia - Cyphastrea 1 metagenome | ecosystem: Host-associated > Invertebrates > Cnidaria > Coral ...
AGTCGCGGTTGAGGTCCGGCAGTGCCCACTGCGATCTGCAACTCGCGGTTGAGGTCCGGCAGTGCCCACTGCGACCTGGAAGTCGCGGTTGAGGTCCGGCAGTGCCCGCTGCGATCTGCAACTCGCGGTTGAGGTCCGGCAGTGCCCACTGGGATCTGGAGCTCGCGGTGGAGGTCTGGCTGTGCCCACTGGGATCGGGACTGCGATTAGGAGGCGGCGGGTGAGGAGGCGGAGGAGGAGGAGGAGGAGAACAGCTCTGATAAAATCTAACAACCCTCACCTGGCAGGTGGGGAAGAAAAACAACATACTTGTCCGAACTCAGCGCTCAAAACTGCGGCCCTATAACAACCCAAAATTCTATTCAGGTCCCTTGGACGCAGCGATTGCGTAGGCACCGGTGCGATCGGATTCAAGACTGATACTGAAGCCCAAGAAGCCGTGATGGTGGGGAGGCCCAGAGGATGTCGTAAGGGCTTGTACCGGGTACCCTGGGTAAACGTGGTAAAATGTTTGAAAACCCATGGGGGAACCTGTTCGGAAAATGATCTACCTTTATTAGTGGGTTTCCACATCGAAGTTGGTTTACAAGTGAGCACGCTTGGGGAAAATGATTTTTTGTTGATTAAAAGTGGTGATTTACTACTTCAGGACTGGCCGAATTCATGGGTTTTAGTGGATCATCAGTTTCCGAAAACAACAAAATTAGGGAACATTATGACAGATGGGGGCATTTCACCAACAATTTTTATGGGGATACAATGGAATATACATTGGGTTGTAATGGTATGTATCATCACGAATATGGGGATGTTTGGGTGCGTGCGTTCTTGGGAATAGAAGATGATGAAAATCATGGAATTTAAGCAGTATACACATATGGTCTGAATTTACCCTGCTTAGGTTTGGCCAAATTTGGTGGAAAACTACACCAACATTGCAATTTGATCTATAAAATAATGATAAACCATGGGATTTTTTGGTGCCCTATAGATTTTCACACAAACCCACATGTGGTTTTTCAATAGGTCTATTGCGGACTACTGATAATTGATATTCATCCACTATCATGCTATGTTTGAACCATTCGAATTACTTTACCCTTCAACCCATTTTTTTATTGTCATTATTTTTGTTGTTAAATCATCGTGTTTTTTGTTTTTATATGTTTTTATTATTGTTAGTATTATAGTTGTTATTCCATATCATATCCCTTTTTTTAATCAGTTTTGCATCAATATGAAATAGGGTACATGTTTCGTTCTACTCTACCCGGCTACCCTTTTTTTTTTCGCCCCAGGTCCTGAACGGCACAGTGTTCAAGAGCGTGACCCTCCAATTTGACAGCTGGGAGCGACAGAAGAAGATGTGAGTGATTGAACGACAGCCGTTGCGAAGCGGTCGCGACAAACCCAGATAAGGATGGCAAAGTTTGAAGTGCTTAGATTATCATATTTATATGTACATATGTATATATATATATTTATTATATAGATAATATGATATACGCAACATAATGATGATTCTGAGGATCAGCTATTAATGAGTAAGAATGTTCTGATATGTGTCAACCAATGGCAATAAATAAGGATAGTCTGTGATCAACAACTCCGTAACATGCAGGAATACTTCGGACATAGATTCATTTCATATGTTTGCAGTTCCACATTTCAATCTGTTTTTTTAAATGCTGTTCAGACCATACAGATCACAGCCGCGAGCAGGTAACCGAAGCGTTTGGGAGTTGCTTAAGAATGGATGTAGACCTAAACAGAACGACATCACTCCTTTGCGTATCTGTGAATACCAAGTATAAGCTAGTCTACGATAGGTTATTGCTACCTAGCAGTTGCACTTAGAAGTGTTTAATGTCGTTGGCAACTACAGACTCAACTCCCGTGTATGAGAACTGAAAGTCGGCGACGAGAGTGGAAGGCTCCACGAACATGATCATATTTGAACTATTTGTTTGATCATGACCTACTAGTCATCTTTCTTTTTGTACTTATGATATCTCATGATTATCAGATCCGTCATATTGATAACGCCAGTCAAGTCATCAGGATTTCGTGGATATGAAAATACCGCTGACATCTCGCCGCGTCGAGTCACGTGGGATGGGGGCCAGGGACCGTCATCCCACACACATGCTGTCAATGCCCAGCCGACAAAACCGGCGGCCGTTCGAGACGACATGCAGCATTTTTTCAGTGGGGCTCCTCGGAGTGTGCGGAGCGTAACCAAAATGAAGAATCTTTTAGACCCAAGAAACAGGAGATAAGAATGCAACTAACTGTTTTTTTTACCGACATCCTGAGAATATATAAGTCAATAATCAATAAGTATCCAAACGTTAGGGTGAAAAAATGTCAAAAGCTATACAAGTATCTTCAACAGGTCAGGTACAGTAATGCTCAACTATGACCCCAGTGGCATGACCCAATCTCCTTCGCCCCACCGAAAGCTGCTCGTCTACCTACCTTAAAAGGGGACCAAAACGTTTGCGCAGCGAAAAATGAGCGGAAGATGTTGGTTTGCCACGACCATGTAGTGATCGTTCCACCTTGTATAGTCTCAACATGTTTCAGCCATGAAACATGATGGAATATCTACTGTCCCCAGCCTGACAAATTGGGCAGCTTCATAAGATTTTTCAGAAGACCTTTCATGACCTTTCCGTAAATTACGGACGAAGAAGCCCCAACAAGTGAGGACTTCTTGGGGGGTACTTTCGGGAGGGTACCCTCAGATTCTTGTTGTTGTTGATTCATGCTCATTATGAGTCAAAGCTAGGGAAAGAAGCAAAATAGAATGGGTGCTGCAATCTAGTATTGAAAGGTTGGTATGGGTTCACACCAATTGAAACATATATCTTCCATGGCCAGAGGACTTGAATATGTTTGAATCAAACCTATGGAATTTACTTTCAAAACACTGGATGCCATTTGACCGTCCACAACCATCCTAAGCCCTCTGTTGCAGCATGGAGGAAGACATAAGCTCATTTTTGTTGCCTTTACTCATGGGAGAGTAATGCCAACCCTCACAAATCAACCTTGGCTCATGATTTCGACGGATACTTCCTAAGAGTGATTGCAGTACGATGCTTACGCAAAATGGCACTCCTCACAGTAATAAATCAGGGATTTCCACATCAGATGGTTAGTGGTTTCACTGTTAGGATGATGGTCCCCGATTGACCAGCGCAGGCGCGAGCTCCCTCCACCACCGCTGAGTAGGGGATTCCCAGGGGGTAACTCACATGGAAGCATCACCATTGGGGTTCCTACTGTGGTACCTGGTACATGTTGTGTTCGTTGTTGCCACTTTAATCCTCTGGTCCTAGGAAAATATGTACAAACAACAACATCAGCACCATCATCATCGTCGTCGTCGTCGTCGTCGTCAACGTCAACAACAACAACAACAACAAGAACAAGAACAAGAACAACAACAACAAGAACAACAAGAACAAGAACAAGAACAACAACAACAACAACCACAAAAACAACAACAACACCAGCATCATTACCATCATCATCATCGTCATTTTCATCATCATCATCATCATCATCATCAGCAGCATCACCACCATCCTTATCATCGTCCTCATCATCATCATCATCATCATCGTCATCATCATTATCATCATCACCATCACCATCATCACCATCATTATCATCTTCACCACCACCATCATCAACAACATTCCCATCCCCATCAACATCATCATCATCATCATCAACAACATTACAATACGTTATCCTTTTACTCCTCCCACACACGCACTGTTTCGGGTCTCTTGCCGGGATAATGTTTTCGAACCCGATATGGTTGAGTTTGTCATTTCATTGATGACTGTTGGTCATATTGCGTGCCTGATTTGTTTTACCGATCATTGTTTTTTGTATGATCTTTATCGCTGGTTCTGATTCATAAAGGTGTCACCCCTATTCTGCTGTATTGCTGGGTTCATGCCGGCTTATCCATAGTGGTATAAAATGCAACACCCGAAGAACGGATATTTCGTCCCCAAGAAAAACATCATGATTTCCATGCACCATGAGCCACTGACTAGGGGATGGACATCCATTGGTCAATAATAAAATAGATCTATTTAAAAAAACATCATCTGGCAATCTCTAAAAGTGAACCCAAGTCCATATTGGCAGATCCCCCAGGTGACTCGGGATGGCCCAGCTACATCAACAAAGGTGCCGGGTCATGGTGTATACCACAAGTATGAGGAAAATTAGGTTTTTAACCAGTGGATTTAAGGGTATACCATGGTCACATGGTATACCCCATTTTGTAGCCCAGTTTTTTCAGCAAACCTGGAAATCATTAAGTGAAAACGAGTCAGTTGACCCACTGTTATTTTTTCCTGAATTGGATGATTTAGTTGCTGTCGGGCCTCTTAGGAAAGACATGTCATTGGAAAGTATTGTTGAACCACCCATGAAAGTTCATAGAAAATCCTTATCTTACGGGAAAATCGGTAGAATCATTCCTGATTTCAGATCTTCCAAGAACCCAGGTCGTGTTGTTACACATTTTTACTATTGATGGCAATCCAGTTTCATCATTTACCCTCCGATATCAAACTCTGGAATGGAACATCCATGAACATCCATCTGTTCCATAGGTACATCATCTACACATACAGGGTGATAAAATCACCATGTTTGATCACCACAAGGGGTTCCCACCCGGGCTGCTATATTTCCCATGGAGGCGCGTACAATATTTCCGTGCAGATGTATGGCCGGAATGCCCCTTGGTTTCCACGTGCTGTGGGTCGAATGGTTTCATTTGACGCTTCCAGGCATTTGCAGTGACCATTGTGGATGGGTCATTGGATCTCAGTGGTAAATGTTCGCATTTTTGCGTATCCTGTAAAGGGCCTCAAAAACTGTGCTGAAAACACACCAGAAGTTGGCGAACTATAGATAGATAGTTAGACAGATCGATAGATAGATTGATTGATTGATTGATTTAGGGGGTTCTATTTTGGAAGGACTCCCTCTTCTTCAGTTGAAACTAGTTGATCGTCCAAAACTGGCGCCCACTGGAGCCGCCTGGAGCCTTGACGTTGCTTCGGAAGTATGGCTGTATCATGCCTTTACTAATCGGGATGATCCTTAGAGTTAACTCCCTACATGTTTCCAAACTATTTTGTTTGCCCTTCAAATTAAATTAAAGTTTTAAGGATTTCCGCATTTCTGGTTTTCTGCGTGTAAATTTACATCATTTTCGCAAGCTCCTAAACGTCTTCTCTTTGTTCCATGCAACATAGGTCTGTTGGTTGATGAGGAAAAGGCACTGAAAACACTATCCGGATCTATCGACTTATTGGGGATTAGTTCGTAATGGCATGAGATACGGATAAGAGTATATATATATAATCCTTTGAAACCACTTCCAAAAACATCTGGAACATGAAACAGAACATGAAATAGAGCCATACTGAACAATATCAACATACATTTAAAAAAAACATCCTAAAACCATTCAAACCTCAGTTTTTGGTCCATTTTTCCATGGATTTCTTCCTCTTTCTGAGGCCCCAGGCGCTGCAAGTCCCGGTCCGCTGCATGTGACGATCTGCGAGATGCCCGACAGGTGGGGGATAGGCTATGGCGGCTACGGTACCGACATGGGCCGACCTGGTTTTTATAGGGAAATGGGATATACCATGGATATACCTGGCTGGTTGGTGGTTTCAGACATGGTTTGGTTTTTTCCATTTCATATATGGAATGTCATCCTTCCTGCCCATTGACGAATTCATGCATATTTTTCAGAGGGGTAGGTATACCATGGTATACCACCAACCAGCTGGGATATACCATGATATAGACTCCAAACATGATGCTGTAGTATGATCTGATTTCAAGGTATAAACGATGATGTACTATGGGATTTTTGGGGGACGATTTTCAGACACGGTTAGAAAAGGAGAATCGTGATGGAATGGGAACCAACTGGTTTTTCCGGTGATTTTTGGGCATGACATGTGCTGAATATCACCAGAAACAGCAGCAAGTTGGTTATATCAAAAGAAAAAAGTGGTGGCTATACGCGCTGAGCATGTCTTTGGATGACATTTGCTTAATATTGCTTCATATCATACCCAGGAGCTCACTGTTCACCAAGCAATCATGACACATAAGTGTAAGATGCTAAGGTCATTTGGGGATACCCCGGAAAAAGTAAGTTTGCACAGTTTTTGACGACAAAGATTGGGGATGCAGCAAATCATTTTCAACATAGCACCTTGAAGCCTTTATTGAAACAACTGTTTTGGGAGATAACTGTCATACTATTCTTCATGTGTTGACCATCGGAAAATATCTTAAGATTCATTTCCCAATATCCCCCAATTCATTTTTCTTTAGCAATTTAGATCCTTTTTCTTCATTTCTAGTTTCCCACCAGGTGTGGAATATGTAACAACATCTGGGTTATTGTGGTAAATGTCGGTAAATATTCCAGCACCATGGAGCATCTGGGTTTAGTAATCACCATTTTCAAGAACGGTATGGCCCATCTATTTCGATTAGGGCCATGGCTTAACCATGGCGAACTGTGAATGTCATAACCAGGCCGGGTAAATCCCATTAGATTCCATTAAACCACCATAATTCCCATGGAAAACCACCAATTTTCCATGGTCTTAGTTACAGTATTCCAACGAATTTCACATCGCCAGGTGTTTGCTGCCCTTGGAACTCCGGGAGCTCGTAACCGCGGGTGGTGCGGTTACGGCGGAGGCGGAGAGGACGTGGAGCCAAGCCGGCGATGGTTTGATGATCACCAGTGACTTGGTGGTGGCGAAACACGAAAAACATCAACACAGCAACACATGGAAATGATGGGATGTCATGGGATATCTAACCAACTATAGTATAGTTATATAACATTAGTTCAATATCAACTATATATTAAACACTATATTATAATATCTATGATTTGGGATATGGTGGTTAATAGTGATATGAAAATAGTGGTTCATAGGCTATAAACCAAGAACAATGGGAATATGATGGTGATCTGGTTGGTGCTATGGAACCATGGAATGGATTATGACTTTCCATTGGGAATTTCATCATCCCAACTGACTTTCGCATATTTTTTCAGAGGGGTAGGTATACCACCAACCAGAAAAACACACGGAAATGATGAAACAAGTTGGGGATATCACCAATGATGATCCGTCTTAAGCTTAAAAACATGCATATTTTTTCATGAAGGTGTTGAATCATCAAACCTGAGAATTTGACAGACTTGTCGATTTGTGGATCCACAAAAATTGGGATGTCAACCAAGAACTGGGGATAGCGGCGCGGCTATTGCCATAGATATTAGGATGTCACTCACAAGAATGAACGGGATGGGGAACTGTTCAGTTTCTTTGAGTCCAAATCTCTACCTTTGCAAGGGCAGTTTCTGAATCGACTCACGTTTTGATTTCCACATTGCGACCCAGAAATATCTCCAAACCCCATTGGTACGAGAAAAACACAATGGTCCTAGTGAAAACCTGTTGGTTTGCTCAAAGGTATATCTGGGTGTGCCTGAAAATGTGATATACCATGATATACCCCAAAAACAGCGGTCTTTTATTGAGAAAACCACGATTCACTATGGGATTCACGGGTTTTTCCCAACATTTTCAGGTGCGAAAGCCATCGATTCATATCGATTCGAGCTCCATCGGCCAGGTGGTACAACTCTTTTCCCCAAAGCAGTGTGGGGTGGCTCAAAACAGCCCTACCACAACTGGCTATCCCATCGAAGCACTGGGGGTTCACCGAAATGGCTGACCCCTGAGTACTTCGCCTTCGTAGAGGGGGGGTACAACTGGTATAACACACTGAGATTTAACTGGCAAACCACCAAGTAAATAATGGTAAATAGTCCACAAAAAAAAACTGTAAATTACTTACTAACTGTGTGAACCAGCATGATTTACCATTGACCATGGGGCGATTTGAATCACACCAAAATGTGTTTTGGTAATTCGTTCGAGCGCAACATGGGGAAGCTACCATCATGTGGGGACCACCATAGATATGGAAAACAAATGACATGTCCAGCAGGAAAATGATCGGAAAATTCGGTAGATGTTCGATATCCACGTTGATATACTGCAGGTCATTTCCGCCCGAAAAAATAACGGGTGATCTTCGCAACAGACGTCAATAAACATCTATAGGTTTCATCATGTTTCGCTCAAAATATCCATATGGAAATGATCCAGCAGTGTCCAGGCCTTGTTTCACGCCATATCTCAGGCCATATTTCACCAGGGAAATCACGTTTTCACCACGTTTTCACCACGTTTTCACCACGTTTTCACCACGTTTTCACCACGTTTTCACCACGTTTTCACCACGTTTTCACCATGTTTTCACCACGTTTTCACCACGTGTTCACCACGTTTTCACCACGTGTTCACCACGTTTTCACCACGTGTTCACCACGTTTTCACCACGTTTTCACCACGTTTCACCAGGGAAATCTCCAGGTTTTGCCATCGGTGCCCCTGCCATCCCAAGGAAGGTGACGTCGCTGTCAGCGGATCCGTACCTGGCGGACTTCGTGGATGTGGAGCTGTCGGGTTCATGGCGCCCTGGCAGCGCTTCAACCGATGGAAAAACCATGGGAAACCCGTGGAAAACAGTGGAAAACCATGAAAACCCATGGAAAACCTATGGAAAACTGATGAAACTCCATGGACAACTCTATTGAAAATGATATATATGTTTCTTTTTCTGATATGACTTGATATGACCGTTCTCTTGCCGTGGGTGGCATTGAGGACCTATGATGTTCATGTTCACTCTTAGGCGATGCAAGAAAAATATGAGGGAACATAATGGAGTTCGATGGATTGGTTAAACATCACCCAGCCCCTAAAATGATCTAAAATGTGTGATATGTGTGTTTGCTTCTCATGCAGTTGAGGCGTCGCTTTCCGCTGAATCGCTGGCTTTTGACACAGGTGCGGATGGGCCCGGTCAAGCGTATCCGTTATACCGGAGATCTAGGGTTGGTGCTTCTGGTATTGAATTTTCATGGAGTACGCTATCTGTAGCTCCGGTCATGTATAAGTTCTAAAGCAACCTATGAACCATCGATCCCAACTTTAGGGACGACTTTAAGATACTGTTCCTGCGGAGGATGGACGGCTGACATGTCTACTGTTTGCGAAGGACGGCTACACGGAGAATGTTTGGGAAAGCTTCACTCCACCGTTCTGACCTCAGTGATATTTCCGGCTCCCCTGCAATCTATGTGGGAAAATCAAGCATTTGTATCCATTTGCAGATGATGTACAATGTTCATCAATGTTCCATCAATGTTCCATCAATGTTCCATCAATGTTCCATCAATGTTTCATCAATGTTCCATGGTCATGTTTGATCACATTGTTCTGCTCCTTTACTCCTTTTGGAGGGTATCTGAGGTTTGATGATCTGCTGACATCTCCAGTTGATCTATGGGATATTCGCGAAGAACACCAGGACTACACACCCTCACAATGTTTTTTTAATCCATTCTGGACGTACCAAATATTGACCCTCATAGAATTAGATTTATTAAATGTGAGTGTTTACACGGTGGTTTCCTAAAATAAGGGTACCCCAAAATCATTCATTTTAGTAGGATTTTCCATGATAAACATTTATAAACCATCCAGCTGTTGGGTTTTTTAGGAAACCTCCACATTTTTTCAGGTTGAACCCCTGCACGCTTCATGGCCGGGTGATCTCACAGTTGAGGCCCATGCCAACGGCTGCACCCACCGAGACGCTTTACACGGAGGCTGGGGATATCTGGGGATATGATGGATCCTGGATGGATATGATCCTGGTGAAGAATTTGAAGCAATGGGATGTGGGCCATATGGGATATATAGCTGGTATGGGATGATTATGGGATATGATTGATATGATCATGACTGATCATGGATTTGCGCATTCGGGATGATGTCAATTCCAGCGAAGGCGCCAGCCTTGGGAATACTGGGATACTGGGATGGAACTTGGGAGAATTATCATCGGGATTCAACCAGCAGGAACTCACAAGATATATGGTTTTTTTACTACTCCCCAGTTGCAGTTCTAATGGGTAAAAACCGATCGAACACACCCTCAAATTCCATAGGAATTGGGGTTTTCCCAGGGTTTTCCCACGATGTTCAGAGCTCCAGGGCGACCGTTGTGGCGGCTGCGGCTTGGGCATGATCTGCCGCTTGGAGCCGCGCAGGGATGAGAACGGTCCTGTGAAATCTATTGATTTATAGATTTATAATAGATGTTAATCATAGATCATCTATGTGATAATCATAATATACTTGATTATCAACAGATAATTCATTTATATTATAGATATATAGATGATAATCATAACCCATAGGATCCATAGTGCTGGTATATATGCTAGCAAAAATGTGGTATATTGATTTATAGATTTGTAGATGATACCATCTGGTTATTTGTTACATAGCCATGGTATAGATGGCCCACTTATAGATGGTTTACCTATTAAAAATGGTGATTTTCAGGGTCTATGTTAATTTACCAGAGGGTATATAGATGTATAGATGATAAATGATTGGATGATTGGATAATTGATAAATGATTTATCAAAATGTTATTGAACTGATTTATAGATGCGATTTCAATGGGCTATCCAATCTATGGGCTAGTTTCTTGTTTCAGAATGTCTGGGATAGTCCTCCCCATTGACTTTCATATTTTTCAGAGGGGTTGAAACCACCAACCAGTATTGATTTATAGATGATAAATGATTGGATCCAATGAACATAGATTTATCTGATTGGATTAACTATGAACATAGAAATCTATTGGATGTCATATTTTAATGATAAACATGTTCTTCATAGTTCACATGTCATATTTCTTGGATATAGAATGATGGATGTACCATACCGGGTAGCCATTGAGATCATTTTGATGGAGCCTTGGTGAACATAGAAACCTATTGGATGTCATATTTCAATGATAAACTTTGGATATGGTTACCTCTAGATATGGATATGGTTACGAATGGAAGACAGCGTTTTACTGTGGAACTGCACCCCGAACTCAGATCAGTGAGGTCGAGAAAGGCCCCAAACTGCCTTGGAGTTAGCGAAACAGGTCGGAAGGGGCAACCCAACACAGGTCGGTAATGAAGCACCATGATTTTTCATGTGAACTGGGGATATATCATGATATAACCACACCTAGAACCATCATGTTATTCATGATTTATATTGTACATATTTGTGTTATGTACTTTTTTTGCGAAATTTGATGGTCAACATACTCGTCAATATATAACCAATATGAAATTGATAAAGTTAATCGACCATCTCAGACTTCGATATTTTTTTTGGGTGTTCAACGAATGGGATGATGTCAATCTGCAGAGGAAGGTGTGCCAATTCTTGGGGAAATTGCTCCGGACACCAACAAAAAACGCCTTTTCAGCATGTCTTGACCAGATTTGACCAGGTTTGACCAGGGCCATTGGGGTAGATCCGGTAGATGATCATCGCAACTTCAAATGGCCGACCACCAAGCAAGGTGTTCACTCCCATGGAATCATGCGAAAATTGATTCAGATATTTTGAGTGAAGTCCACCACCAGACCGGTCAACACAATTCAAGTCCTAAAACTGCTTGGTGGTTTGGAACATGAATGGATTATGACTTTCCATCATATATGGGATGTCATCCTTCCCATTGACGAACTCATATCCATCATAGGAATTTCATCATCCCAAGTGACGAAGTCCATCATTTTTCGGAGGGGTTGCAGTCAACCACCTTGGAACATTTTTCCAGATGCTTATTGCACCACCAACCAGTAATTAATGGGATATACTATGGAAAATCACAATTTTTAATGCGTAAATCAACTTTTCCAAAGGTAACGATCTCTGAACTTGACACATGGCAGGGGATATCGCTGGCAACTGCTACCACTGCTGGATTCCGAGGGCAGGGCAGAGTCGGCAGAGGGCAGGGTAGTGTTCGGAAATCGAATGGTGCAGCTATAGCAGGTAAGAGAATAACAATAACTATAGTACTGTAAGCTATAACATGTTATAACTATAGCTGATTAGAGTATAATAACTATAGAATACTATAGATAGCCAGTAAGAGAATAATCATGAAGGGATGACTTAATCTATCTTAATCTCTTTGTTTATTGTATGGTTAGTGTAACTGGCTTTTGCCCTCCCGACGTTTTCTTCTTTCTATTTGTCAGCGCCTTTGTGGGTTTGCACTGAAGGATCATCCTGCAGATCGTGACTGGTGTAACCATGTTATAACCCATGTGTGCTATACGTTGACCCCAATAGCTGCTATAGCTCACTTTTCAAATGGGTCGATTACACCAGTTACTAACACTGTTTATAAGAATTGGGATTGACCGCTAGTGATTCTTAAAATCACAATTATAATGGGATTGACCATTGGGATTCAGTTGTTACTAACACATCATTCTTTTCTGCGCCGAGGAAAATCCTGACCATTTCCAACTTGAAATGATGTGGTGCAGCGATACACGGCTCGAGCAGAAAATCCGCCATGGCTGGCCACTTTGGCGAGGCCTATGGCAGGCGATATTTTGACGGGCTACGGCTTGTTGGATGTCGGCAAAAGGAATTGAGGAACCTTGAAATATCTTGAAATCTATCATAATCTATCAAAACTCACCAATGTGTGCTCTAATCGAGTGCAAACATGTATTGGCTGGTGGTTTAACAAAGACAGTGACAAAAGTCATCAAAAGTCCATCCCATAAAATAGATTCTGATTCCAATTGACTCATGTGGTAAACCCGATAACAAAGTTTTTTTGGGATGTGTTTTTTCCCACATTTCTAATTCTATAATATTGTATATATTATATATGATTGATTGCATTTTAATTTCAATTTCTCAAGCATTCCCACTTGGGTGATAATTGATTCGTATTGAAAGACTAGTACAACTGATCAAGCTTGATAAACAACTATTTTCTGGGGTGTACTTTAAGTCTTCAACAAGACACAAAAAAAAGAGGCCTCCACCATCCCCGCTTCCTAACTTACCGCCAGGCGGCGTGAGGACCAAAAAGCGGGCAGTGGGCAACGGGTGGGACGCAACGATGCTTTGTGGGATATCATGGGCTTATCTGAAGAATGTTTAAACCAACATGGAATAGCAGTTACCCTCTGGTAAACTTACATAACTATGGAAAATCACCATTTTTAATGGGATCCACTATAAACGGCTATTTTTAATAGCTATGTTTGTTTACCAGAGGGTAACAGTTGCAATGGGATATGATCATTTGCCAAAAGTAGTTAACAGAAGTTTTGTACCAGTTGTTCATAAATCTCCTATTGGATCCCTTTAAATCCCATGAATTTCGACTCAGGAGCTCTACATTGCGGACCGGGCGGGTCCGGTGTCCGCTGGGTGCCTCGTCAAGCTGCAACCCAATCTTTCCACAGTGTTGGCGGCCTTTAGTAGGAACCAAACAGAAACAACAACACAGCAAAAGACACTATAGTATTTGCTTGGTTGAAGAATGTATTAAGACAATTGTCCAGAGAAAATGATATACTGATTGTATGTGTATATATATATATGCATTGTATAAGTCTAGTATAGATATTTGAGCAATGTTAAAGGATATATTCCAAAATGAAGGTAATCATATAGTCATATATAAATATACACACCAATATTTGTATTCAATCTAAATCAAATCCAATCCAAGCCATTTGACTCCACTCTTCTCGTCTATCTACGCATAGATACCATGATTGGCACTGAAGATGTTCATCATAGAATTGGATGATGGGAAAATTTACAGGAAAGACCTATATTTGATGGTAAAAACCATGGTTTCCTGTAGATTTTCCCTGAAACCAATCCATTGAGTTCATCATTTTCCACAGGCAGCCACGCAACCACTTCGAGGAGCTCTTCACAGTGAGCTCTGCAGAGGCGGGTAAATCGCCATTTTTCATGGGTAAATCCATTGCTTCTATGGCCATTTTTGTTGATGTTTTTTGTATGTTTACCAGAGGCTATATAAAACTGAAACATGACAACGAAATGCCCACAGAATTAACATCAACCACTAAGTGGTCATTTGAGAAGAAAACGGCTGATTTGTGGTTTTGTTTCCGGAACATTTAGGGGCTAACCCACCGAATTTCAGAGGTTTTATGATCATCTTCGGCAATAACTTCTTTTGGAGGGTATACGGTATCGGTATACCTCTATTTTCAATGGATTCCAAATAGGTACTTCGCAAACAATCACATCATGGGGGAACTGTTTGCAGGTTACCAAGAATTCAAAAAAAAGCATGTGCAAAATGTGTTCATACAAGGTGTTTGGAAGGTTTGATAAAGAGAAAACACGGTCAATAACCCTTCAATAAGGCTCAAATGGTTGACATAGTTTCGAGATGAGAATAACATGTTGCCAAAAGGGTTGACATGTGGATATATTCTGGGTTGTTGGTTTTGAAAGGTATAGCCAAAATAGCGATGTGCTCATAACAAAGAAATTGTGGGAGTTCTTAGGTGCTGACCGCACCTATTGTTGGTTGTTAGCATTTGATTTTTTCTGGGATCATTTGGATGTGGCTCAAGAGGTGCTAAGGGACTCACAAAATGGATCATGCTTGCGATCTGAAACCGTTCTTGAACTCCATGGGTTTCGGTGGACAATTTGGAGCCATACAAAAAAATACCCTCTGGTTATTTAAGGGCTGCCGCCCCTGCCGCCGACCCCGGAAAAGAATGTGAAGAAGCTGGGGAAGGCCAGAGACTTCGGACAAAGTGACATAGTCGGTGGATTACCAAGGTCACAAGATTGACCTA